>Ga0070733_10000076_pt1 | contig 88898 bp, 79 predicted proteins | sample Coa_R1_9_FD_66450 | JGI IMG/M metagenome (GOLD analysis project Ga0070733, IMG submission 66450) | Surface soil microbial communities from Centralia Pennsylvania, which are recovering from an underground coalmine fire - Coalmine... | ecosystem: Environmental > Terrestrial > Soil > Unclassified ...
GGATGCCGGAGACCACGCCCATGGCGAAGGCCACGGCGAAGATCCGCGTCCAGAAGCGCGCCAGGCGGTGGAAGTGATCACTGCCGGTCCGCCGCCATAAGACCAGCAGCGTCGCGATGAACGCCGACAGGCCGATGCTGAAGGCGGGAAAGATGATGTGGAAGCTGATCGTGAAGGCGAACTGCAGCCGGGAGAGGAGCAACGGATCGTTTTCCACGGGCGCGATTCTGGCACCCCCGAACGGACGCCGGCGACCCCCTCGGATGGGGGATTCCGGGGCCCGGGATGGCGCGCGCAAGCTCTTGTTTATGAAAAACAAACGGCTGGCGCGTGGGGGAACTCCGACCGCCCTTAGCACTCTAATAGCTCGACTGCTAGAATATCGACCCAAGCCACGGGAGATCTCATGACTGCTGGAACCGCATTGGTCGCCCGCGCGGGCGACCAGGCATTGGCCGGTCCGCTGGGGAGTCTCGACGCCTACCTCGAGCGGGTAAGCCGCATTCCCATCCTGTCGCGCGACGAAGAGCGCGCGCTCGCGGAAGCGTTCCGATCCAAGGACGACCTGGCCGCCGCACGGCAGCTGGTGCTCTCGCACCTGCGCTTCGTGGTGCACATCGCCAGGGGCTACAGCGGCTACGGGCTGCCCGTGGGCGACCTGATCCAGGAGGGCAACGTTGGCCTCATGAAGGCGGTCAAACGCTTTGACCCCTCGCAGAACGTGCGCCTGGTGTCGTTCGCGGTCCACTGGATTCGCGCCGAGATCCACGAGTACGTGCTGCGCAACTGGCGGCTGGTGAAAATCGCCACCACCAAGGCGCAGCGGAAGCTGTTCTTCAACCTGCGCCGCATGAAGAAGAATCTCAGCTGGCTGTCGGCTGAGGAAACCGCCGCCGTGGCGCGTGACCTGGGTGTCACGCCCGGCGAAGTCACCGAAATGGAGCAGCGCCTCGCGGCGCGCGACATGTCCTTCGATCCGGCGCCCGAGACGGACGAGGAAGAGGCCTACAGCCCCGCGGCATACCTGCGCTCACCTGGCGCGGATCCGGCGGAGTTGGTGGAGAGCGCGGACAGCGAGGACGAGTCGGAAGAGCGCCTGCAGGGCGCCCTCAACCGCCTCGATGCACGCAGCCGCGACATCGTGCAGCGTCGCTGGATGGGCGAAGGCAAAGCGACCCTGCATGAGCTCGCCGAGAAGTACGGCGTGTCGGCCGAGCGCATCCGCCAGATCGAAGCGAGCGCCCTGGGGAAGCTGCGCGGCCTGATGGCTGCCTGAGCGCGAGGCGCAGCTTGCGCGCCGCGCGCGCCGGGGGTTAGCTTGCCCGGCATGCGCAGCGTAAATGACTTGCTGAGCGAGTACGGCGCCAGCCACCAGGACCCGACTAACAAAACGCTGCACTGGATCTGCGTGCCGCCGATCGTGCTGTCGGTGTTGGGATTGCTATGGTGCGTGCCCGTACCCGCGCCCTTCTCGGCGATATCGCCCTGGCTGAACTGGGCGACGCTCGGCGCCGCCGCCGCACTCATCTACTATCTGCTGCTCTCCCCGGCGCTCGCCGCCGGCGCATTCGTGGGCTTAGTCGTGCTCCTGGGCGTGACGCACGAGCTCGCACGCCTGCCGTGGCCGCTGTGGCTCACTTCGCTGGTCATTTTCGTCATCGCCTGGGTGGGGCAGTTCATCGGCCACGCGATCGAGGGCAAGCGCCCGTCGTTCTTCAAGGACCTGCAGTTCCTGCTTATCGGACCGCTGTGGCTCCTGGCCGCGGGCTACCGAAACTTGCGCGTCCCGTACTAGCGTGGCCCTTCAGGTCGCGCTCGCGGCCGCGCGCACCGCCGCGGCGACCTTTTCATGCAGCTGTTTCTCGAGCGGGTCCGGCACCAGCTCATCCCCTTGCGCAAGTCCGGCAATCGCATTCGCCGCCGCCATCAGCATCGCATCGGTGAAGCGCGGGGCGCGTGCATCGAGGGCGCCGCGGAAGAGGCCGGGGAAAGCCAGCACGTTGTTGATCCCCTTGCCGTCGGCTGCAAATGCGGCCCCCGCGGCGCGCGCCGCGAGCGGCTCGATCTCCGGATCCGGGTTCGAGAGCGCGAGGATCACCTGGCCCTTTCTCACCCACTGCGGCCTGATGAGTCCCTTGACGCCGGTGGTCGCGATGACGATGTCGGCGCGCTGCATCAGCGACTCGAGCGTCACGCCCTCCCCGCCCATCGCCTGAAGGCGTGCCACGGCCTGCGCGTTGCGGTCTGCGCCCAGCACGTGCCGCACGCCGTGCGCCTGCAACAGGCGCACGATCCCGGTGCCCGCAGCACCGAGGCCGATCTGCCCGACGGTGCTGGCGCACAGATCAACGCCCGAGTAGCGCGCGGCGTTCAGGAGCGCAGCGAGCGTCACCACCGCGGTGCCGTGCTGGTCATCATGCATCACCGGCTTTTGCAGACGTGCCTGCAGCGCCTGCTCGATCTCGAAGCACTCGGGGGCGGCGAAGTCCTCGAGCTGGATGGCGCCGAAAGACTCCGCGATGCCGCCGATGATGGTGACGACGCGCTGCGGATCGGTGTCGTTGATGAGGATCGGCACGCCGCTGATGCCGACCAGGTCCGCGAACAGCGCCGCCTTGCCCTCCATCACCGGCAGCCCGGCCAACGCGCCGATGTTGCCCAAGCCCAGCACCGCAGTGCCGTTGGTGACAACGGCGACCGTGTGCCCCAGGGCGGTGAACTCGTACGCCGCCTCGGGATCTTTCTGGATAGCGAGGCACACGCGCGCCACCCCGGGCGTGTAGACATCGCGCAGCACCTGGCGGGAGTTGATGGGCAGGCTCGCCACGGTGCGGATCTTGCCGCCGCGGTGGCGATTGAAGACGCGGTCAGACTTGCCGACGAAGCGGGCGATGGGCAGCTGCTCGATGCGCTCGTACAGCGAGCGATCCGCCTCCTCGTCCATTTCCAGCGTGATTTCCCACAGTGTCCTGCCCTGGTCGCGCCGCAGCGCGGTGAGATGCTCGATGGCGAGCCCCGCGTCGGCGATGACCTGCAGGACCTTGGCGAGGCTCCCGGGCTGGTGCACCGTCTCGATAATAAGGATTTCTGGGATTTTCATGGCTGCAGGGTGCACCAAACCACCGCCCAAGTTCCAGCGCTGGCTTTTGCGCCCATGGATGCCGCGCGCGCGCGGACCCGTTATCATGCGCGCCCCGGAAAACCCGGGGAGCTGCATCCTTAGGAGACCGCCGTGGCCAAAGCCGCCGCTTCCGCCCCAGTCGCGCTGAACCCGCTGGACCTGTTCGACGTGCGCTCCGCGCTCACCGACGAGGAGCGCCAGGTCCAGGATTCCGTGGCGCGGCTGGTGGATCAGGAGGTGCTGCCGGTCATTCAGCGCTGCTTCGAGGGACACCGCTTTCCGAAGGAACTGATCCCGAAACTCGCCTCGCTCGGGCTTCTCGGCTCCTCCATCCATGGTTACGAATGTGCCGGACTCAACGCGATCTGCTACGGGCTCATCTGCCAGGAGCTCGAGCGCGGCGACTCCGGCATCCGCAGCTTCGTCTCGGTGCAGTCATCGCTGAGCATGTACCCGATCTGGGCGTTCGGCTCCGAGGAACAGAAGCGCAAGTACCTGCCCGGCATGGCGCGCGGGGAACTGATCGGCTGTTTCGGTCTCACCGAGCCCCACGGCGGCTCGGATCCGGCCAACATGAAGACCCACGCCCGGAAGCGCGGCACGGACTGGGTGCTGAACGGCTCGAAAATGTGGATCACCAACGGGGCGATCGCGGATCTGGCGGTGGTGTGGGCCATGACCCCGGAAGGCATCCGTGGCTTCATCGTGGAGAAGGGCGCGGCCGGATTCTCCGCCCCCGAGATCCAGCACAAATTCTCGCTGCGCGCCTCCATCACCGCGGCGCTGTTCTTTGACAACGTCGTGGTACCCGAGGAGCACGTGTTGCCGGGCGTGCTGGGACTGAAGGGTCCCTTGTCGTGTCTCACGCAGGCGCGCTACGGCATTGTCTGGGGAGTCATCGGCGCCGCCCAGGCGTGCCTGAAGCAGCTCATCGACTACAGCGCGACCCGCATCCTCTTCGGCCGGCCGCTCGCGCATAACCAGACCATCCAGGTGCGCCTCGCCGACATGGCGCGCCGCATCACCACCGCGCAGCTGCTGGCGCTGCAGCTCGGGCGCATGAAGGATGCCGGCACCATGCAGCCCGCGCATGTATCGCTCGCCAAGTGGAACAACTGTCGCATGGCGCTCGACATCGCGCGCGACTGCCGCGACATGCTCGGGGGCGCCGGGATCAGCGCCGAGTACGCCCCCATCCGCCACATGCTGAACCTCGAGAGCGTCATCACCTACGAAGGCACCGAGACCATCCACCAGCTCACCATCGGGCGTGAGCTGACCGGGTTCAGCGCGTTCTAGCCGGCGCTTTCCTCGCGCACGCCGCGCGCTGCAAATCCGCCGACGTATCGGCCGTTACGACCGTGTGCCGGCGCGCGACCGCGCCAGCTGTGTTGGTGGGTGGCCAGACGACGCCCAATGCCAGCAGTGCGATAAGCGCCAGCCAGTTGGCGAGCATGTCCGGTGCTGCAGCGGCGGCGCGCGATCTGTGTGAGTGCGTGCTCATGGGGAATCCCCGCGTTTTTCGACTACGGGGACATCTCACCACGCCACACACCCTGGCCCGGTGGCGCAAATGTGGCGGCGCGCGCAGCAATTGTGGCGCACTGTGGCGCTGCGAATCGTGCGCTTTCACCTGCCGCGCGCAGCCTGTAGCCTTGGAAGCGCATGAAGCGCCAGGTCGCCATTGTTGAAGACGAGCCGGCAATCCGTGACAACTACGCGGCGGCGTTTGCGCGCGAAGGCTACGCGGTGCGCTGCTACGCCAATCGTGCCGAGGCGATGCGGGCATTCACTGCGCGCCTGCCGGACCTCGCGATCATCGACATCTCACTGCAGGACGAGCCGGAGGGCGGCTTTGAGCTGTGCCGGCAGCTGCGCGCCCTGTCGGCAGAATTACCGATTATTTTTCTCACCGCGCGCGACAGCGAGCTCGATGCGGTGTCGGGCTTGCGCCTCGGCGCGGATGACTTCCTCACCAAGGACCTGAGCCTGCCGCATCTGATCGCGCGCGTGAACGCGCTGTTTCGCAGACTCGATGCGTTGCGCAAGCCCGCCGCTCCCGCCGACATCATCCATCGTGGCGCGCTCACCCTGGATGCCGAGCGCATGCAGGCGCAGTGGAATGGCCAGGTGGTGCTCCTGTCGCTCACCGAGTTCTGGATCGTGCACGCGCTGGCGCGCCATCCGGGTCATGTCAGGAACCGCCAGCAGCTGATGGACGCGGCTAACGTCGTGCTCGATGACAACACCATCACCTCGCACGTGAAGCGCATCCGGCGCAAGTTCCAGAGCGTCGACCCGCAATTCGATGCGGTGCAGACCGCGTACGGGATGGGGTATCGCTGGGTCGAATGACGCTGCGCCTCAAGCTGCTGCTGCTCGGTCTCGCCACGCTCGTGTTGCCGTGGGCCGGGTGCCAGTACGCGCGCGAAATGGAATCCGCGCTGCGCGAGGGCGAAGTGAACTCGTTGCAGGCGGTCGCCCAGACCATCGCCGCCTCGCTCCAGGGCCGCACCGATCTCCTGTATCGCGAGGCGCCGCCGGCGAGCGCTGCTCCAGACACGCAGGTGTCTGCTTCGGCGTCAGCGCCAGCCGCAACCGATAGCACCGCCGCCAGCACCACCGACGCAGCCTCCACGCCGGCACCACCCGCCGCGCCCGTGCCGGCCGCGTCAACCAACAGCGCCGCTGCTGAGGCCCCGGCCGGCGTGCCGGGCAGGAGCGGCCCCTACGATCTGGAGCCGCTGGTGCTCACCGCCGCGCCATTGCTGGACGGCTATACCGAGGACTGGCCGCGGGTGCCCGCGGCGTGGAAGTACTTCGCCAGGGACGAGCATCGGCACTTTGGGATCCTCACCGGCGTGTATGAGCGCATGCTGTTCGTGCTCATCGACGTGCACGATGAGCACCCGCTGTTCGATGCGCCCGGCACAAACGTGTTGGATCCGGCGACGTTCGGCGACCGGGTCTGGCTCGGGTACCAAGACCCGCAGGGCGCGCAGCAGCAGGTGTTTTTCGCCGCCACGGGTCCCGGATCAGTGACCGCCCGGCGGGTGGAAATCGGCGAGTACGGGCAGCGCAGCGCGCCCATCGAGCCGCGGATCCGCGGCGCGTGGCAGACCGCCCCCCACGGCTACCGGCTCGAACTGCGCGTGCCGCTGTCCATGATCGGCCGGGAGTTCGGAGTGCTGGTGGACGATCGTGATACGCGCGGCGCCCTGCCGCTGAGCTACGGCACGCTGCGCAGCGAGGATCTGCATACACGCGGCCGCCTGATCGTGGCGGCACCCGAGCTCGGCTCTTATCTGGAGCAGTTCCTGCAGCCGGGATTGAATCTCGCGCTCACCGGGACCGACGGCCAGCTGCTCGCGCGCGCCGACGCCTTGGCCGTGGCCGGGACCCTGCGATCAGAGTCGCCGCTGCTGGCGCGCCTCTACCGGCGCTTCGTCGATCGACCCGGTGAGCGGCAGCTCATTCAATCCAGCGCACCGGTCTACGACCGCGATCATAAGGCCGTCATCGGCACGCTCGCCGTCACCCAGGCGGCCGACCGCTGGATCCGCCTGCGCGACCACGCGCTCACGCGCATGCTCAACTTCGCCGTGATTACGAGCGTGTTGGCAGTCACGGTCATGTTCGCGTTTGCGGCCTGGCTCGCGCTGCGCCTGGCACGGCTGCGGCAGGCGAGTGAGTCGGCACTGACCGGCGCGGAGCTGGTCACGAGCTTTCCCGAAACCGGCGCCCGCGATGAACTCGGCGATGTGGCGCGCGGCTTCGCGACGCTGCTGTCGAGGGTGAACGAATACACCAGCTACCTGCGGACGCTCGCGGGCAAGCTCGCCCACGAGATCCGCACGCCGCTGACGATCGTGCGCTCGTCGCTGGACAATCTCGAATCCGAGCAGGTAACCCCCGCGGCCCGCGAGTACGTCGCGCGCGCGCGCCAGGGGAGCGAGCGCCTCAACGCCATTCTGGTCGCCATGGGCGCGGCGACCCGGGTCGAGGAAGCGATCGGCAGCGCCGAGCGGGTGCAGTTTGACATCGTGCCGGTGCTTGCGTCCGCCGTCGCCGCCTATGGCGGCGCCTTCCCGGGACGAAAGTTTCACGCCGAGCTCCCGTCGGAAGCGGTCACGCTGCGCGGCGCGCCGGACCTCATCGTGCAGATGCTCGACAAGCTTGTGGACAATGCGGTGGATTTCTCGTCCGCCGGTGCAACCATTACGGTGCGACTCACCCTCGAGCCGCTGGCGGCAGTGCTTGAGGTCGAGAACCCCGGCCCGCCGCTGCCGGTGCACGTCGAGGGTCGCCTGTTCGAGTCCCTGTGGCAGTCCCGGCCCGATGGCGACAGCCGGCCGCACTTCGGCCTCGGACTCTACATCGTGCGTCTGATCGCCGAGTTCCACGGCGGCGAGGCGCGGGCCGCGAACCTCCCCGACGGCACCGGCGTGCGCTTCCTGGTTCGCCTGCCCCGCTGAGCGTGCGCCAGCCCCGGCCGTTTATATCTGGATGCACTGCGCCGTCAGATATTCATCGTAGCTGCCGCGGAAGTCCTTGATGCTGCCGTCGCCGCGCAGTTCGATGATGCGGGTGGCAAGCGCGCCGACGAACTCGCGGTCGTGCGAGACGAAGATGAGCGTGCCCGGGTAACGCTCCAGAGCGATCTGCAGTGACTCGATGGTTTCCATGTCCATGTGGTTGGTGGGTTCGTCCAGCAACAGCACGTTGGGTTTGGTGAGCATCAGCTTGCCGTAGATCATGCGACCCTTCTCGCCGCCGGAGAGAACCTTCACGGACTTCTTGGTCTCATCGCCGGAAAACAGCAGCCGGCCCAGGGTCGCCCGGATCAGCTGGTCATCGTCCGCCTTGCCCGTATAGCGGGACATCCAGGTAAAGAGGTCGCACTTTTCTTCGAACTCAGCCTGCGGGTCCTGCGGCATATAGCCCGGCTGGGCGTTCTCCACCCAGACGATGCGGCCTGAGGTGGGATGCAACCCGCCCGCAAGACAGCGCATCAGGGTCGTCTTGCCGGCGCCGTTCGGACCGATGATGGCGATGCGTTCCTCCGCTTCGATGTTGAAAGTGACGTTCTTGAGAACCAGCTCATCGGATTTCGGGTACTTGTAACTCAGGTGCTCCACGTTGACGGCCGAGCGGTAGAGCTTCCTCGCCTGCTCGAAGCGGATGTACGGGTTCTGGCGCGATGAGGGCCTGATTTCCTCGATCTTGATCTTCTCCAGCTGGCGTTTGCGCGAGGTGGCCTGCCGCGATTTGGAGGCGTTGGCGGAGAAGCGCCGTACGAACTCCTGCAGGTCGGAAATCCGGTCCTTGGCCTTGGCGTTCGCGGCCTCGACCCGCGCCCGCGCCTGCGTGGACGCCAGCATGAAATCGTCGTAGTTGCCGGGATAGATTTTCAGCTGCTGAAAATCAAGGTCCGCGATGTGCGTGCATACCTGGTTCAGGAAATGCCGGTCATGGCTGATGATGACCATGGTGGCGTCGTAGTTGTTGAGCGCCCCTTCGAGCCAGCGGATCGAGTTGATGTCCAGGTTGTTGGTCGGCTCATCCAGCAACAGCACGTCCGGCCGGGAAAACAGCGCCTGCGCCAGCAGCACCCGCAGCTTCAAACCCGGCGGTACCTCGCGCATGGGTCCGTTGTGCCGCGACTCGTGGATGCCGGCGTCGGTGAGGATGGCGCCGGCGCGCGCCTCGGCGTCGTAGCCGCCGTACTCGGCGTACACGCCCTCGAGCTCGGCCGCCTTCATGTAGTCCTCGTCCGTGGCATGGGCGTCGGCGTAGATCAGATCCCGCTGCTTCATCGCCTGCCACAATTCGGTGTGGCCGCTCATGACCACATCGAGGACCCGTTCGTCCTCGTAGGCAAACTGGTTCTGGTTAAGGCGGCCGAGCCGCAGGCCGGCCTGCAGCATGACGTCGCCGGCGCTGGATTCGAGCTCCCCGCCAAGAACCTTCATGAGGGTCGATTTACCCGAGCCGTTCGCCCCGATCAGGCCATAGCGGTTGCCGTCGGAGAACTTGACCGTGACCTGCTCGAAGAGCGGCTTGGCGCCAAACTGGATGGCGACATTGGAAGTAGCAAGCATGAGTGTCCATCTAAGCGGGCGGGGGCACGGGATCAGCCCCCAAGCGGGGCCGGCATTCTAGCCAGAGCCGCAGCTACGCGCTTCATGGAGACGGCGGGGCGGGATTTCCAGCACCTTGCCTCGGCAAGATCACAATGTGGAAGATTTACGACATTTCCGGCTTGGCTGGAATGAGTGTAATTCAATGCCGAAGCTACGGTACCTAAAGGGTTTTTTGACTATTGCAGCGCAGCGCGAAAAGCGCGATGATGCGTCTGAGCAGCACGCAGCTGTAAAGGATTAACAACAGAAACTCGGGGATCGGCGCGGGCACGGGTAAGGCAGCCGCGAGCTTGTTGTGGTTGTCAGGAACGATACAACGCGTGGAAGAACACGCGGGCCTCGCGATAGAAGCCGGAGCGTCAGCTCCAATTGTTTCAGCCGGAAAAGTTTAGATGCTCGTGAAGACGCGACTTGCCGGTGCCGCACTTGATTTCGGTGCGCGCGCCGGACGGAGCTGACAGCGAACCACCGGGTCGTTCGAAGCGACGAAGAAACTGACGCCCCGCCATCTGGCGGGGCTTTTTTATTTCAGATCGCTCAGAACCGATACCCAACCTCGATCGGCAGATATTGGATCGTCGCCGTTGAATTGACGTGCTGATAGCGTGCTTCGAGGAACCATGAGTGTCCATACGGCAACGCGAACTCCACTCCCACGCCAGCGTCCCATCCAAAATTGGTGACGCCGTGCGCCGCGACCACCGCCTCACCGTACCCGTCGCCATACCCAAAGCCATAGCCACAGCCATAATATCCACAGCCCCCGAAGAACGGTAACGCCTGGTCGAGTTCGATGCGTGTGTAGTAGGCGCCAGCGCCCGCAAGTGCATAGGCGCGGACTCCGTAAGCGATGGGGACGTGGTACACCAGGTTTACACTGCCCGATAGAATGCTGCCCGAGCCAAAGTCGATCGGTTGGTTGGTAGCCTGCTGACCGCTATTCAGAAGCGCGATCGTCGCGTTGTGCACGTCGTAGCTCACATCGAAGCGCAGGTCGAGGTTATGCATCCATGAGGGCGACATACTGAGGCCCACGCCGAAAATGTAGCCTCCCTGCAGGTAATTCGCTGTCGTCCCCAACGTGTCGCTGTAGCCGCCCATCACATCCCAATGCACGTTCGCTGCCTGTGCCATGGCGGGGTTCGATGCAGTGAATGACGCCGCGATCAAGGCGAACGCCGCAGGCGGGGCTCTGAGCATAAGCATCCTCTTAGGCCTGGGCGGCCTGATAACGCGAGGGACCTCAATCATGTATGCCATAACGTGACTTGTGGGCTGACCAACCCTGGAAATCAGACCTGGACACCCCCCGAGTGGTTCCCGCCAGAAGCGGGGCTTCTCATTTTTTCGCTCTTGGGCCCGTACCGCGCCGACCACTCCTCTCGCGCCCGACGACGAGCATCGTCCGGATCGATTGCCGCAGCTTCTTGCCTCATTGCCAGCCACGCCGCTCGCGCCTGCTGTCGTGTTTGCTCCGCCGAGCGCTTCTCTGCGACCCCAGGGGCACCCATGATTCTGCGCACCGGCATCGGTGGCGCGGGATACCGACCGAGCTTCGAATTCCAGTAGGCCCACGAGCGCGGATCAATGATCCCGGGAGGCGCAAGATCGAGCGCCTCCCGAAAATCATCATCGGACACGTAGCCTCGTATGACCCGCATATCCTCGTGACGCGCGTAGGTCATCGCGTAAGCCATGAAACGCGCAGGACGGGCCAGCGCAGTTTCCGGCGGCTCGAACCAGATGATCCGCCGCGCAACTTCCAACGTAAGCGGGGTGATGGGGATGGCCTTCACAACTCGTACCCGAAGGTCCGATCGGACGATAGGCGGGCGATTGTCGGCAGATGATCCAGATCCACCTCTCGCGCTGCGGTCACAAGGCGCATCTTCATGGCATCGGGCAGGTCACGCAGATTTCCATCCTCGATGTAAGACAGTGCCTCGAGTGTGATCTCGGAATTGAAGGCTGCTCCGTAGAGCGCACCAGCAGCCGACAGCGCCGTGGGCAAATCGATGTGGCCCGATCTCAGGAGCGCATCAAGGTCAATGTAATCTTTGGCTTCGGCCCGCAACTGCAGCACCGACGCCTTGGTGCCCGCAAGGTCAAGGAGAGAGGCAACCCGCAGGCCGTTATCTTGCGCCACCTGCGGCGGCGCGAGCCGCGGCAGCTACGGTACTCCGAAAAAGGACACCTTCACCGGTCCGCCGCGATCAATGGGCGCGCTCAATGTGTTCGCCTCACGCTGCAGGATCCTGGCGCCGGCCAGGAACGCAATACCAGTCTCAAGTGCTGGCACATCAAGCGGGCGGCTGCCGAAAAAGTCGAAATCGACGGACTGGCGATGCCGCAGGTGCAAAGCCAATGCGGTTCCACGGTAGAGCACAAATTCGCCTGGAACAGCGGACAGCTCGGTCCACAGCCGCTTTTGCGCCGGCGGCAGGATCTCCACACGCGGTAGGAATTCCGGCATCAGCGGTACCAAGCGAACCAAGGAAGCCGCATCGGATTCTACTGCAGCCGGTTTAACCCACGCCCAGGTAATTGAGGATCCCGCGCGCCGCTTCACGGCCTTCAAACACCGCCGTCACCACCAGATCCGATCCGCGCACCATGTCACCGCCGGCGAACACCTTGCCGTTGGTGGTCTGAAACGCAGTGGCGGCGCCGGCGGACACGCGCACCCGGCCGCCCTCGTGCACGCGGATGTCGTGATTGCCAAACCACTCGGGCGGACTCGGCAAAAAGCCGAACGCGATAATGACCGCATCCGCCGGCACGATGCGCTCGGAGTCCGCCACCGCCTCGGGCGTCCGCCGCCCGCGCGCGTCGGGTTTCCCTAAACGCGTCTCGATGAGCTTCACGCCTTCCACGCCATCGGCGCCGACGATTTCGATCGGCTGGGCGTTGAACAGGAACTCGACGCCCTCTTCGCGGCTGTTCCTGTAGTCGCGACGCGAACCCGGCATGTTGCCTTCGTCACGGCGGTAGGTGCAGGTGACCGATTGCGCGCCCTGGCGGATGGCGGTGCGGTTGCAGTCCATGGCCGTGTCGCCGCCGCCCAGCACCAAGACGCGCTTGCCGCGCATGCTGACGAGCGCGCCGGCGCTGCCGGGAAGCGCAAGTTCGTGGCGGATGTTGGCAATGAGATAAGGCAACGCCTCGTGCACGCCCGGCAGCTCCTCGCCCGGGAAGCCACCGCGCACCGGGGTGTAGGTGCCCATGCCGAGAAACACCGCATCGTAGTCGGCCAGCAGGCGCTCGAAGGGGATGTCCGCGCCGACCTCGACCTCCAAGCGAAACTCGACCCCCATGCCCTCCATGATCTCGCGGCGCTTCTCCACCACTTCCTTTTCGAGTTTGAAGGGCGGGATGCCGAAGGTGAGCAGGCCGCCGATGCGCGCCTGCCGGTCGAACACCACCGGCCGCACGCCGTTGCGCACCAGGATATCGGCGCAGCCCAGGCCCGCAGGTCCCGCGCCGACGATCGCTACGCGCCTGCCCGTGGGGAGCACGTGGGACATGTCGGGCTTCCAGCCGGCTTTGAGCGCCTCGTCGGTGATGTACTTCTCGATCGAGCCGATGCTCACGGCGCCCAGGCCGTCGTTGAGCGTGCATGCGCCCTCGCATAGCCGATCCTGCGGACAGATGCGGCCACACACTTCCGGAAGCGAGTTGGTCTTGTGGGACAACTCCGCCGCTTCGAAGAGGTTGCCCTCCTCGATGAGCTTCAGCCAGTTGGGAATGTAGTTATGGACCGGGCACTTCCACTCGCAGAACGGGTTGCCGCAGGCGAGGCAGCGGCCGGCCTGCTGTGCAGCCGTCGGCGCGTCGTAGGCGGCGTAGATCTCGCGGAAGGACTGCACGCGCGTCTCCGCGGCGGTCTTGGCTGGATCCGCGCGCGGAATGTCGAGGAATTGCAGATTCTTGTCAGCCATGCAAGTAGCGTGCGCGCGCCTTAAGCTGCGCGCCGCAGGTTCTCGATGAGCGAATCGATCGAGGCGGCCTTGGGTTTCACCACCCAGAATTTCGGCAGGAAGGTGCGCAGGTCGCCGGCAATCTCCTGCGCCCAGAGGCTGTGCGTCTCGGTCACATGTCGCTCCAGCAGCGCCTCCAGGTGCTGCACGTGCGATTGCATCGCTTCCGGATGCAGGCGGCTGATGTCGATGAGCTCGTGGTTGTAACGGTCGACAAAATTGCGCTCCAGATCGAGTACGTAGGCGAAGCCGCCGGTGAAGCCGGCGCCGAAGTTCACCCCGGTGCGACCCAGCACGCATACCGCGCCGCCGGTCATGTACTCGCAGCAGTGATCGCCTGCGCCTTCGATCACCGCGACCGCGCCGGAGTTGCGCACCGCGAAGCGCTCGCCGGCGACACCGGCGGCATAGAGTGCGCCACCGGTGGCCCCATACAGGCAGGTGTTGCCCATGAGGATGGTGTCTTTAGCGACGAATTGCGCGCGGCGAGAATGCCGCAGCACGATCCGGCCCGCGGCCATGCCCTTGCCGACATAGTCGTTGGCGTCGCCTTCGAGGTAGAGGTGCAGGCCGCCGGCGTTCCACACCCCGAAACTCTGGCCGGCGTTGCCGCTGCAGCGCACGGTGATGGGCGCTTCCTCCATGCCGTAGTTGCCCCAGCGGCGCGCGATTTCCCCGGAAATGCGCGCGCCGATCGAGCGGTGATAGTTCTTGAGTTCGTAATGCCACTCACCCCCGAGCTTGGCCGCGATTGCGGACGCCATGTCGCTCACCATCGTTTCCGCCAGTTCGCCCTTGTCGAAGGGCGCATTGGAGGGCGTGCTGCAGTACTGCGGCACGTCGGCCGCCAGTCCGGCGGTCGAAAGGATGGGTGTCAGGTCGAGCCTGCGCTGCTTCGGCGTCGCTCCGGGGAGTACCTGCAGATACTCGGTGCGCCCGATCACCTCCGCCAGCGTGCGCACGCCGAGCGCGGCCAGGATCTCGCGCACGTCCTCGGCCACGAAGCGGAAATAGTTGATGACCATCTCCGGCAGGCCCGTGAAATACTTCGAGCGCAGCACGTTGTGCTGGGTCGCTACGCCGGTCGCGCAGTTGTTGAGATGGCAGATGCGCAGGTACTTGCACCCCAAAGCCACCAGCGGTGCGGTGCCAAAACCGAAGCTCTCGGCGCCGATGATCGCGGCCTTGACCACGTCGAGTCCGGTTTTCAACCCGCCATCGGCCTGCAGCCGCACGCGGTGGCGCAGATCGTTCAGCCGCAGCGTCTGGTGTGTCTCCGCGAGCCCAAGCTCCCAGGGCGTGCCGGCGTACTTGATCGAGGACAGGGGACTTGCGCCGGTGCCGCCGTCGTAGCCGGAGATGGTGATGAGATCCGCGTAGGCCTTGGCGACCCCCGCGGCCACGGTGCCCACACCCGGTTCTGCCACGAGCTTCACAGACACGAGCGCCTGCGGGTTCACCTGCTTCAGGTCGAAGATCAGCTGCGCCAGGTCCTCGATGGAATAGATGTCGTGGTGCGGCGGCGGGGAGATCAGACCCACACCGGGTCGGGCGAAGCGCAAGGTGGCGATCATGTCGTTGACCTTGTGCCCCGGGAGCTGTCCGCCCTCGCCGGGCTTGGCGCCCTGCGCGATCTTGATCTGCAGCACCTCGGCATTGATCAGGTATTCGGGCGTCACGCCGAAGCGCCCCGAGGCCACTTGCTTGATCTTGGAGTTCTTCTCGGTGCGATAGCGCGCCGGATCCTCGCCGCCTTCGCCGGAGTTGGAACGCGCGCCCAGACGGTTCATGGCGATGGCGAGCGCCTCATGTGCCTCCGGTGACAGGGCCCCCAACGACATGCCGGCGCTGTCGAAGCGCGCCAGCACACTCTGCGCCGGCTCAACCTCATCAAGCGGCACCGGCTGCGCGCCGCCTTTCAGCCCCAGGAGATCGCGGAACGTGGACGCGGGGCGGTTGTTCACCAGGTCCGCGTACTGACGGTAGTGCGCCGGGTCACCGGAAATCACGGCGGCCTGCAATGAGGCGATCACGTCCGGGTTGTACATGTGGTACTCGCCGTCGTGCATGTACTTCAGGAGTCCGCCCTGGGCGACGGACTTGCGCGGATTCCAAGCCTGCGCCGCGAGTTCCTGCAGATCCGCCTCGAGATCTGCGAAGTCCGCTCCCTGCACGCGGCTCTCGGTTCCGGTGAAACACAGCTCGACGACCTCGTCCGCCAGCCCCACGATCTCGAACAGCTGCGAGCTGCGGTAACTTCCGATGGTGGAGATCCCCATCTTCGACATGATCTTGAACAGCCCCTTGCGCAGCCCCGCCCGGTAGCTGCGCCCGAGCTCCAGGCGCGCCGCGAAGTCGAGCTTCACGTGGCCGCCGCGCATCATCTCGAACAACACCTGGTAGGCCATGTACGGATATACGGCCGTGGCGCCGTAGCCGATGAGGCAGGCGAAATGGTGCGGTTCGCGCGCCGTGCCGGTCTCGACCAGCAGGTTGCACTTGCAGCGCAATCCTGAGTTCACCAGCTGCTGGTGCACCGCTCCCGTCACGAGCAGTGCATGCGCCGGCAGGCGCCCTTTCACAAGATAGCGGTCGGACAGGAGCAGTACGAGCTTACCCTCGCGCACCGCGTTCTGTGCCTGGGTGCACAGGCGCAGCACCGCGCCCTGCAGGCCTTCCGCCGGGTCGTACTGCAGGTCGAGGAACTCGTGCGTGACTTCCTCGAGGGCGAGGATCTGTCGCAGCTTGCGTTGCGAGAGGATCGGGGAGCCGAGCACGATCTGGCGAGCATGCCCAGGCTCGGGCACGAAGATGTTGCACTCCGGCCCGATCTGCGTCTGCAGCGACATCACGATGGTCTCGCGCAAAGGATCGATCGGGGGATTGGTCACCTGCGCGAACTGCTGGCGGAAGTAGTCGTAGAGCGAGCGCACCTTGTGCGACAACACCGGCATGGGCGTGTCGTCGCCCATGGAGCCGACCGCCTCGTTCTCATCCTGTGCGAGCACGCGGATGATGTCGTCGCGCTCTTCCTGGGTGACGTTGAACATCTTCTGGTAGAGCGACAGCGTGTCGCTATCCATGGGCTCCGCCGCGAGTCGTGCGTCCACCAGATCACTCTCGAGGTAGCGAACCCCGGCGCGCAGCCAGGCCTTGTACGGGTGACGGGTCTTGAGCAGCTGGTCAATGTCGGCGGAGCTCATGAGCGTGCCGGTGCCAAGGTCGAGCGCCAGCATGTCGCCCGGGCCGAGCTTGCCCTTCCTGACGATGTCTTCGGGTTGGTAGTCCCACACGCCGGCTTCGGAGGCGATAGTGAGAAGCCGATCGCGCGTGATCACGTAACGCGCCGGCCGCAGACCGTTGCGGTCGAGCGTGCACAAGGCGTAGCGGCCGTCTGTGAGCGCGACACCGGCGGGCCCGTCCCACGGCTCCATGTGCACCGAGTAGTACTCGTAGAACGCGCGTAGATCAGGGTCCAGCGCATCCAGTCCATGCCACGCCGGCGGTATCAGGAGCCGCATGGCATGCAGCGGATCCAGCCCCCCCATGAGCAGCACCTCGAGCATGTTGTCGAGGCTCTGCGAGTCGGAACCCGTGGTAGACACCAGCGGCAGTACGTCCTGCAGCTGCGGCAAGAGCGGCGAACGCAGCAGCGGTCCGCGCGCCGTGGCCCAGTTGCGGTTGCCCTGCACGGTGTTGATCTCGCCGTTGTGGGCGAGGTAGCGGTACGGGTGCGCGAGGCGCCACTGCGGCAGGGTGTTGGTGGAGAAGCGCTGGTGAAAAACCGCCACGGAGCTCTCGAGGCGCGGATCCGCCAGGTCCGGATAGAACTGCGCGAGATATTGGGGCATCACCATGCCCTTGAAGACGATGGTGCTGGCCGACAGGCTCGGCACGTAGAACACCGGGTCATTTGGCAGCGCCTTCTCGGTATGGCGCCGTGCCATGAAGAGCAGCCGGTTGAACGCATCCTCGTCCACCCCGGCGGGACAGTTCGCAAACACCTGCGCGATCAGCGGCAGCGACTTCAGCGCTTCGGCACCGCACGCGGCAGGATCCACCGGCACCGCGCGCCAGCCGGCAAGGCTCAGACCCTGCGCCGTGAGCTGCGCCGCCAGCGTGTCGCGGGCAACACTGGCCGCAGTCTCATCGCGCGACAGGAATACCAATCCAGAAGCAAAGCGCGCGCCAAGTTCGATCCGCGCCTCCGCCGCCACGGCGCGCAGGAACCCCACCGGAGTCTTCAGGAGCAGTCCGCAGCCATCCCCGGTCTTGCCGTCCGCGGCGACGGCGCCGCGATGGGTGAGGCGGCTCAAGGAAGTCATGGCGGTGCGCACGAGCGCGTGGCTCGGCGTGTCGTCGAGGTTCGCGATCACGCCGAAGCCGCAGCTGTCGCGCTCGTAGGCGTGCTTGAAAAGTCCCGGGTGCGGAACGTGCATGGTGACGGCCTTAGGGTTTTACACGCGCGGCAGGTACGCGAAACCCGTGGGCAATAACCCTGAGGACTCGCAGCTGACGCCAAACTGTTCGGAAGGGAGACGATCTCTCAAAGAAACCCGCTGGGGGCCCGCGATCGTCTTACGCCGTCACTATGCGTTCGATAATACCGGCCCGCGAGGCTGTTGCAAGCCTGATCAACGCGCGCGCGAGGCGGGTCGAGCGGCCCGGTATTTCACGGCGGCTCGCGCGCCGTCAGCGACACCGTGAGGAGCCGCGTGCGGCGCACGATCTGAAGCTCAAGATCAGTTCCCGGCGGCACGCGCCCCAAGGCCCGGTGCAGCGCATCCACGCCATCAACCGACTGGGCGTTCACGCTGACAATCAGGTCCCCGGGCCGCAGCTCCGCCGCAGCGGCGGGTCCTTGCGGTTCGCGCGACAGGATCTCCACGGCACGCGCCGCGGTAAGGCCGAGGGCGCGCACCAGGCGCAGGTCGAGCGGCCGATCGCGGGCTGCAACGCCAAGCCAGACGCGGCGCACCCGTCCCTGGGTCAGGATCTCGGTGAGTACCCATTGGGCCGTGGCCACCGGGATCGCAAACCCGATGCCCTGGGCCATGGCGATGATGGCGGTGTTGATGCCGGCGACCCTGCCGGTTGCATCCACGAGCGGGCCGCCGGAGTTGCCGGGATTGAGTGCCGCGCTGTGTTGCACCACGCCCTCGATGAGCCGGCCGGCCCGGCTGCGCAGCGATCGCCCCAGCGCACTCACGACTCCCGCGGATACCGTGGACTCGAACCCGTAAGGATTTCCCACGGCGACCACCAGCTGACCGGGCCGCAGGGGCTGCGGGCCCGCGAGCTTCGCGTAAGGCAGCGCGCCCGCCTGGGCGCGCAGCACGGCGAGGTCGGTCGCGGGATCGCGCCCGGTGACGACCGCAGAAACGCTGCGGCCGTCGACGAACGTGACGCGTGCTTCACTCACCTTTTGCACGACGTGCTCGTTGGTGAGCAGATAGCCGTCCGGAGTCACCACCACTCCGGAGCCCGCGCCACCGCGGGCGCGCGCCGCCTGTTCCGCGCTGCCGACGTAGACACTGACCACCGCCGGCCCGACGGTGGCCACGGCGCCGACCACGGCGGCGGAGTACGCATCGAGCAGCTCGGTGGATGGATCGGTCGGCGCCGCGTCCGGCTGCGGTTCACTTTCCAGCATCCGGCAAGGCATGGGGATGCGGCGCGGGAATCTCAAGGATCTGCCAGAATCTCTTCGCACCCACCATGATCTCCCTTGCCCAGACCGCGATCCTCCTGGCCGCCGCCGTCGTCGCGGTCTCCTTGTTCCGTTTCCTGCGCTTGAGTTCGATCCTCGGCTACCTGGCGGCCGGCCTGGCGATCGGCCCCTGGGGGCTGAACCTCATCGGGGAAGTCGGCCGCATCCTGCAGGTCTCGCAGTTCGGCGTCGTGCTGCTCCTGTTCATCATCGGGCTTGAGCTGCAGCCGACCCGGCTGTGGGTCATGAGGCGGGTGGTGTTCGGGCTCGGGGCGGCGCAGGTGCTCGTGTGCGCGGCGCTGTTAGGTCTGGCCGCCTGGGCACTGGGTGCCGCACCGACCGCCGCGGGGATCATCGGCTTCGGCCTGTCCTTGTCCTCGACTCCGCTGGTGCTGCAGGTGCTCGCCGAGCGCGGCCAGTTGAAGACCCAGCAGGGGCGCGCGGCCTTCGGGATCCTCCTGTTCCAGGACCTCGCGGTGCTGCCGGTGCTCGCGGTACTGCCGCTGCTGTCACCGCTCGAACACGCCCGCGCCACCGGCGCCTGGTGGATGCCACTGCTGAAACTCGTGGCGGTTGCGGTGGTCATCATCGGCGGCGGGCGCCTGCTGCTGCGCCCGGCACTGCGCGTGGTCGCCCGCGCGCGGGTCGTGGAGGTGTTCACCGCGGCCGCCCTGCTCACCGTGATCCTCACGGCGCTGCTGGCCAATCTCGTCGGGCTGTCCATGGCGCTGGGCGCGTTTCTCGCCGGCGTGCTGCTCGCCGACAGTGAATTCCGCCACGAGCTGGAAGCGGACCTGGAACCGTTCAAGGGCCTCTTGCTCGGCCTGTTCTTCGTCGCCGTCGGCATGACGGCGAACCTCGGTCTGTTCAGGTCAGAACCGCTGACGCTGCTCGCACTCACCGCCGGCTTCCTCCTGATCAAGCTGCTCGCAGTGACCGCCCTCGGACGCGCCGCGCACCTGCGCCCGGAGGCGGCGTGGCGCTTAGGTTTCGCGCTGCCCGCGGGCGGGGAGTTCGCATTCGTGCTGTTCACGCTCGCGGCGAGCCAGCACATCCTCGACACGCGGATCGCGGATCTTCTGGTGCTGGCCGTGACGCTGTCGATGATGCTGGGGCCGCTGCTGCAGCTGGCGCACGAGGCGCTCATCAAGCGCTGGCACAGCGCACCTGCACGGCCCTTCGACGCCATCGATGAGCATGACATCCCGGTGATCATCGCCGGCTTCGGCCGCTTCGGGCAGATCGTGGCCCGCGTCCTGCGGGTGAAGGGGCTGCCGTTCACCGCGCTCGACAGCAGCCAGACGCACGTCGACTTCGTGCGCCGCTTCGGCAACAAGGTGTACTACGGTGATGCCTCACGGCTGGACCTGCTGCGCGCCGCGGGCGCACAGAGCGCGCAGATCCTGGTGCTCGCGATCGATGACGTGGACGCCTCGATCCGCACCGCGATACTGGCCCGCGAGCAGTTCCCGCACCTCAAGGTGTTTGCCCGGGCGCGCAACCGCCAGCATGCCTTCGCGCTCAAGGATGCGGGCGTCACCAACCTGATCCGCGAGACCTACGCCTCCAGCCTGGAAATGGCAATTGCGGTGCTCGAGGCGCTCGGGGTAACGCCGGCCGCCGCGCGCGAGGCGGTGCGCCGCTTCCGCCAGGCCGACGAGGCGACGCTCGAGGCCCAGTACCAGGTCAAGGACGATGACGAGAAGTTCCTCGCCACCTCACGCGAGGCCGCGCAGCAGCTCGAGAAGCTGTTCAAGGCCGACCGCCCGCCGGCGCCGTAACCCATGGATGAAGCGCGCAAGATTCGCGACTTCTGGTTCGGGCAGTTGCCGCTGTCCGCCGGCGCGCTCGATCAGCGCATGCGTTTCTGGTTCGGCGCCGAGCCTTCCGAAATGCGTCAGCGGCGCGACGAGCAGATCCGCGTACGTTTCGGTGCCGTGTTCGAGAAGGCGATCAGCGGCGCTCTGGCCAGCTGGGCGGATGGCCCGCGACGGCGTCTGAGCCTGATCCTGGTGCTCGATCAGTTCCCGCGCAACATGTTTCGCGGCAGCGCGCGCGCCTTCGCCTACGACGCGCAGGCCCTGGGGCTGACGCTGTCGGGGATGCAAGCGGCGGCAGATGCGGCATTGGATGTGGTCGAGCGGCTGTTCTTCTATATGCCGCTGCAACACGCGGAGAACAGCGAAGCGCAGGAAGAGTCGGTGGCCGCGTACCGCCGGCTCCTGGGCGAGGTGCCGCCGCAACTCTCGGGAATATTCGAAGGCGGGCTGCGCTCGGCCGAAAACCACCGGCAGCTCATCGCGCGCTTCGGCCGCTTTCCGCATCGCAATGCCGCGCTCGGGCGTGCCAACACGCCCGAGGAGGCAGAGTGGCTGAAGCACGGCGGCGAATCCTTCGGTCAGTAGTCGCCGGCGAGCCGCTCCAGATGCCGGATGCGCTCGAGGAGCTCCAGCGCCAACACCGCACCACTGGCATTCACGCCGAGATCGCGCATCAGGCGGCTGGCGATCCGCAACCGCGGCAGCGCCGTGGCCGGCACCTGCAGCTTGTCCGGCACACCCTGGCGTGCGGCGATGAGTCCCAGCTCCGCGAGCTCGTGCACGGCCGCCAGATCAATCCTGTACAGCTCGCACACTTCAGCCGCTGCGATCCAGTCGCCCTCGCCGAGGACGTGAGCCTCGAGTACCGTCGTGCTTACCCTTGCCATGTTGGTTCCCTCTTCTTCAGGTCGGGCGCGGATTGAAGTTGAGTTTGGAGCGCATTTCCTCGTACAGCGCCTTCGCCTGCGGTGAGTCCGCCGGCGGCAATATCACTTTCAGCTGCACGTACTGATCGCCTGGTGGATGTCCCGGAAACCCGCGTCCACGCAGCCGCAGCCTCTGCCCCGACTGCGCACCGGCTGGAATCTGCATCTCGACCGCACCACCGAGTGTCGGCACGGTCACCGGGGCGCCCAGCGCGGCTTCCCACGGTGCGATCGCAAAGCTCACCGTCACATCACGGCCGTCGAGCTGGTATTGCGCGTGTGGCTGGATATGGACCTCCAGGTACAGGTCCCCCGCCGCACCCGGGCCGCTCGCCGGCTCGCCCTGCCCCGCCAGGCGCACCAGCTGTCCCTCGGTAACCCCCGCGGGAATGTTGACGCGCACGGTGCGCGAGCGCAGCTCGACCGAGCCGTCGCTCTTGATCTCGGGGTTGCGCAGCTCGAGCGTGCGGGTCGTACCGCGAAACGCCTCTTCAAGATCCAGCTCCACGCGCGCGTGCTGATCGCGGCCGGCGCGCGCGCGCGGTCCACCTGGGGCGTGATGCGCCCGCTCGCCGAAGAGCGAAGAGAAAAAGTCGCTGAACTGCTCATCGGTGAATGCGGCATCCCCGTCAGGCCCTTGAGGCCCGGCGCGGGGGCGGCCGCGCCGCGCCTGGGCCGCCTGCGCTGCGTCCCACCCCGGGGGAGGCCGAAACTGTTGTCCGGACTTCCAGTCGCTCCCGAGCTCATCGTAGGCGGCGCGCTTTTGCGGATCCTTCAGCACTTCGTATGCCTCCTGCATCTCCTTGAAGCGCGCCTCGGCGTCTTTTTCCTTGCTCACATCCGGGTGGTACCTGCGCGCCAGGCGCCGGTAGGCGCTCTTGACCTGGTCGGCCGTCGCGCGGCGTTCGACCCCCAGGACCTTGTAGTAGTCGCGGAATTCCATGGCCCGCATTCTAGCCTCAGCACGCACCGTTTCAGGCGGCGCCACGCACGATGCGCACCGCGGCGGTGCGAGCACGCCGCTCCGGGGCACTGGCACGATGCAAGAAAGAGCTCCAGCCCCCCGGACGGCGTCCCGCACTCAGCGCCCGGCGGGGCACGGAACTTGCTCCACGCCTTTGATGATGCGCTTGTCCCGGGCTCCGCCATTGCGCGCTCTGCGGGCGTTCTGCGCCGCCGCGCGCCACCGCAGCTTCAAGCTCGCGGCGGATGAGCTGTGCCTGACGCCTTCCGCGGTGAGCCACCAGATGAAGGAGCTGGAGGCAGCCCTGGGGACGCCGCTGTTCGCGCGCAAGACACGCTCGCTCGAGCTCACCACCGCCGGCTATCGGCTGCTCGATGAGGCGGAACCTCTGCTCGATGCGCTCGACCGGATGCTGGCGCAGGTCGCACGCCGTAACGGCAGGCTGACGCTGCGCCTGCGCATGCCGGCCCTGTTTGCGAATGAGCTGTTCATTCCGCGACTTGCGGGCTTCTGCGAGGCGCACCCGCTCATCGATGTGCAACTCGACACGCGCGACCCGCGGCCGGTGGCGCATCCGCCCACGGCCGATGTGTCGGTGCTGCTCGCGGACGGCGCGCCGCAGGGGCTGGAAAGCGCGCGCCTGTTCGACAGCCCCCTGACCGCGGTCTGCGCGCGCGGGCACGCCGCGGCCGTGGCGCGCCTGGGACGCGGGGTGTTTGCGACGCTGCCGCTGATCATCGACCGCACGCGGCCCTTTGCCTGGGACAGCTGGGCGGAAGAGGCGGGCCTCGAAACGCCCGAGCCCCGGCAGGTCATCGAACTCGACACCATGTCGGCGGTGGTGCGCGCCGCCGAACACGGCCTCGGCATCGCGCTCGTGCCGGCATTGCTGTGCGACTCGTGGATTCGCTCCGGCGCCCTGGTGCGGGTGTTCGCGGTGGAGCTCGCAACCCGCGACGCCTACTACCTCGTGAGCCGGGCGAAGGATGCGCACAAGCCGCAGGTGAAGGCCCTGACGCGCTGGGCGCTGGCGCAGTACCGGGCCACGCACGGCGCATGAGCGCCCTTCACGCATCGGCCAATTCTTTTCGTTTGTTGCAGCTGCGCGGCCCTCTTATGGTGGCGGCGCAACCGACGTTCTCGGCAACAGGAGACGGCTGATGACCAAGCAACATCGCAATCAAGCTGCAATACATCAACAGCAACATGGCCAAGCGGCCTGACAACGAATGACCGGAAAGGGAGGCGGGGCGTCACATCGATCCCCCTCGAACGCGAAGGCTCCGCCTCCCCTCCGTTCACCTAACAGTGGAAAAAAAGACGCCGCGTGCGGGGGAAGTCGCATCGCGGCGTACAAGGAGCGAACACGGGGAGGTTGTTCGCAACTGCCAGTAACCAAAGCAAGTGCTGTGCCAGCCAGGAAAAGGCCGTATGAACAAGGAGTTGCGGTTAGGCAGCATTGCCGCCCAGTGACCAGAATTGTCAGTTGCGGCACCTGCGTGGCCGACCCCCGGCCCGGGCGCGTCTCAACGCGCCGGCAGCAGCCGACACGCGGCTATTCCCGATGCGTTGGCACCGCCATGCAAGCCTGCCACTGTTGTTTGAGCGAGTCGCAGATCGCGCGCGCCTGGGCCTCATCATCCGTGGGCACCTGCAAGCGGTAGAGGCGTCCTGCGGCAGTGCTGGCCGCAACAATGTGCGGCTCAAGACCGCCCAGCTGCGCGCCGAACCGTGTTTGCAGGCGGTCCCACTCGGCCCCGGCAGTCGCTTCGCTACCGAACGCCCCGAGCTGCACCGCGTAACCGTCCGCGCTCGCCGTTGCAACGGCTACAGCCGATGCCGGGGGAGTTTCCGAGGCGATGGCGCGGCGCAGAGTGGCCGCAGTCTGTGCGACTTCTGGTGGCGCATTCGTGCCTGCGGCTGGCGCGCTCGCGGAATCTGCCGCCGCCTGGTCACGCGCAGCCGCGCTGGCCGCGGCGAGCTGCATCAGCCGCACGCCGGTGGTTCCTTGTAGTGCCGACGCCTCCCCCGGTGGCTCGGCGTTGATACGCGGCGCTGAGCCCAACGCAAACCCTTCGATCCGGATCCGCGCCGGTTCCGACCACCGGCCGGTCGGATGTTGGGCGAGAAATCTCTGGTAGCCCGACAGGGTCGCGGTTGCCGATGCCTGTTGCCAGTCCCGGTCTTCCGCCAACTGCGCGATGCGCGCACGGGCCTGACGGACCAACTCGCTTTGCGGATGCTGCTCGATGAAGACGCCGAAGGCCTCACTGGTTCCGGCGCTCTCCGCGGAATGCCAGTCCTGCTGCTCGCGGCTGCAGCCCGCTGCCAGCACCCCCAGCGCTATAAGAAGCGCGGCAGGAGCAACTCCTCCCCCCCGGAATGTGACCATGGTCGGCATCTTAAGTCAGCGGGGGTTCGTATGATCACGGCCAGCGCTACTGGGAGCAGCGAATGGCCGATATCCTCAAACGCAGGCTTTTGGACCAGATCGGCGATTCGCCGACGTTCGTAGCAGAAGGCAGTCGTATCACCGGCGATCTGGAGACGACGGGGCCCCTGGTCGTGTGCGGCTCGGTTGCAGGCGACGGTCGCGTCGCCGGCACGCTCCACATGGCAGTGACCGCCCAGTGGCAAGGCGAGATCCATGCGCAGGCGGCGGTCGTGGCCGGGCGCATCGACGGTCGCCTGGTCGTCGAGGACAAACTCGAGGTCGCCGCGACGGCCGTCATCCGCGCCGACATCACCGCGCGCACCATCGCCATCGCCAGGGGTGCGCTCATCGAGGGTGCCGTGACCGTCACCAGCGGCCAGCCGGTGGTGCAGTTCGAGGAGAAGCGCGCTGGGCACGGCTGAACCCGCCAGCTGCCTGTCAGGACGAACCCTAAGGCGCCTCGCGCACGCTGAGCTCCTCCGTTTCAGCAAGCGCGGCAGGCGTCGACTCCGTCGCTCCCAGCAGTGTCAGCACCTGCCGCTCGAGCCAGGTGGGACCGGGAAGGTTGTCGAAGAATCCGCAGTGCCCGCCGAAACGGGTGAGCGTGACGTCGAGCGCGGGCGGTGAGGCCAGGTGCTGCAGATCAGCGACCGGGATGATCGGGTCGTCGCGCGAGGTCAGCAGGTGCGCGGGTGTCGTGAGCCCGGCCAGGCGCTCGCCGGTGATGGCGTAGCCGTTCAGGTAGTCGTCGAGGCTAGGGAACTCGGTGTAGGAACGCACCAGCTCCGCCGTCATGCGTTCCAGGTCGCGCATGCGTTCCAGGACGCCGAAATCGTACGTGTCCGGCCAGGCCGCCTGTTTCTTGCGCAGCGACCGCAGCCACTTGCGCACGAAATACATCTCGTAGCCCGGCATGCCACGCTGCAGCGCCGCCATGGTGACGTGCGGGTCGAGCACGGGCGACACCGCCACCACGCGTGCGAGGTTCAGATCCGCCTCGCGCGCTTTGGCCGCCACCCGCAGCATGAAGTTGCCACCGAGTGAGAAGCCGACCAGCTGCAGAGCATGGCCGGGGTAAGACTCCTGCAAGGCGCGCACTGCGCCGATCACCTCCGGCAGCCGGCAGGAGTGGAACAGCCCGCGATTCAGGTGATGGGTCTCGCCGTGATCGCGCAGGTTGAGGCGCACGACCTCGAAGCCGCGCGCATACAGCCGCTGCGCCAGCGACAGCACGTACAGCGACTCCGCGCTGCCTTCCCAGCCGTGCAGCAGCACCACCGGCCGGCCGTTCGATTGCGCGGGACTCGACACGAAGCACTGCAGCCGCACCCCCGCCCCGCAATCGAGCAGCATCTCGCGCTCGGCCGCGACCAGCGGCGCCGCCTGGTGCACGACCCGGCTGCGGCGCACGAAGCTGCTGGCGAGCACCGACTGCACGTGCGGGTTGCGGAGCCACCAGGGTGGCCGGAAGTCGTCGTCGGCTGTTGGCGTGAAGGAGCGCGCGCCGGGGTTCAAGGTACGCGGATCTCGACCCGGTTGTTGGCGCTGCCGGAGCGATTCCAGTCCCCCGCGGTCAGGTCCCCCGCGACCGTCGGATAGGGTGCGCGCAGATTGTCCGGCTCCCCGGTCGACACCTGCACCTGCAGCGCGCCGTGTGTGGCGCTGCGCACCGAGGCAATCAGATTGGCGAGCGCCAGCGGTGTGCGTTGCGTCGCGGACAGTGAATCATCGGCGGGGTTGCCGACGGTGTCACACTTGGCAAACGGCATCTCATCCGGCGGCACGGCAAAACCGTCGATGGCATTGCCGACGAGACAGAACCGCCCGGCAAACGTCCTGACATCGACGACACCCGTCACTTTCTGCTGGCTGAGCCGATCGAGGAGCCGGCGGATGACTTCGAGGCGCGCGCCACCGAGCGCATCCGCGCCATAGGGGACCGGCACGATGATCGGCCGTAACTCGGTCCGTGGCACTTTTTCCGTGACCGGTGGCGGCGCCTCTGCAGCCGCGGCGCTATTCGCATCGTTCGCTGCGCCGGTGGCAGCGCCGGCCGCGACCAGCGACGTCGCCTCGCGCACACGCTGCTGGGTGAGTTCGGTGCGCACCGCCTCGAGCAGTTGCGCGCTGCGCCACCAGGCGGCAGCGCCCGCAAGCCCGATGAGCAGGAGCGTCGCCGCCAGGAGCCACGCCCAGGGCGGTATCACCCGCGTCGGCACAGTCGCCGGTATCGCGGGCGGCAGGGACTCCAGCAGCAGCGCCCGCACCTCGGCAGTTATGCGATCGGTCTGGGTGTCGACGCCGGCCACCAGCGCCCGGCGCAACTCCGCGAAATGCTCGCGCAGCGTGGTCTCGGTCAGCGCCCTGGAACCTGACGTCGCGCCTGCATCCCGCGCGCCCCCGGCGGGCACGTTGAGCGGCGTGAAACTCGCCTGCTCGGGATTGCGCCGGTCCGGCACCAGGTGCAGCTCGTACAACACCTTGGAAACGTCCGTCGGCTTGATCTGCTTCGGCAGCACGCCCACCGCGCCCAGCGCGCGCGCCTGGCCCAGGTACAGCTCCCCTTCCTGGGAGGTGTACATCATGATCGGGATGGTGGCGGTGCGCGGATCGTTCTTGATGACCTGCACGGCCTGGAATCCGTCCATGCCGGGCATCATGTGATCCATGAAAATCACATCGGGACGGTTGCTCGTGAGGTACTCGATCGCCGCTTCCGCGCTCTCGGCGCTGTCGACGTCGATGTCGTAATTCTCCAGCACCCGGGCGAGAAACACGCGCGCTGATTTCGAATCATCGACGATCAGCGCCCGCTTTGCGCCCATGCTCGCACTCCCAGCAGCCGCAGTCTAAGCGGTGGAGAAAGTGTAGCTCAGAACTCTGGGGGTTCAAGGCGTCGCGCCCCAAAGACAGCAGCGCCTGCTTCAGGCGCGCGCGCGGGCGCTGAATGGCGCGCTGAGCAGCTGCGCGTACAGGCCCTTCAGGCGCCGCGCCATCACCGCCGAAGACCAGGTGCGCGCGTAGGCGCGGCCGCGGCTGGCGAGTTGCTCGCGCAGGCCCGGCTCCGTGAGCACCCGCACCACGGCGGCGGCGAACGCCTCACGTTGCTCCGCCACCACCAGGGCGCCGGACTCGGGCACGAGGATCGAGCGGGTGCCGAGCTCGGCGGTGGAGACCACCGGCGCACCTTGCGCCATGGCTTCAAGCAGCACCAGTCCCTGCGTCTCGGTGCGCGAGGCGAACACGAACGCATCCGCCGCCGCGTAACAGTCGAGCAGTTGCGTGTCGCGATCGAGGTAGCCCGCGAAATGCACGTGCGGCGCGAGCCCGAGGGCTGCCACCTGGGCGCGCAGCGACTCGCGCGCAGGCCCCTCGCCCGCGATCACGAGTACCGCCTCCGGCACCGCCGCCAGCACCTGCACGAAAACCTGCACCAGGAAGCCGATGTTCTTCTCGTGCGCGACGCGGCCGATATAAGTCACGAGCGGACGAGCAGCGCCAAGCCCGGCGCGCGCCCGGAAGGCCTGGCCATCACCGGCGCGAAAGCGGTCGGCGGCAAGCCCGGTGGGCAGCACGTGAATTGGCGTCGTGATCCCGTACTCGACCAGCACCGCGCGCATCGGCTCCGAGGGCGCGATCAGCGCCTGCACCTGGGCGCACTGCGAGCGGGTAAGGGTGCGCGCCAGCACCCGACCGGCGCGCCGCGGCAATATCGGCAGGTAGTGATGCAGGTACTCTTCGAAAAAAGTGTGATAGGTCGCGACGCAGGCGATGCCGGCGCGGCGCGCGAAACGCGTGCCGGCGTAGTGCGCGACGAACGGCGTGTGGATGTGCACCAGGTCGAAATCCTCGCGCGGCAGCGCATCGAGTGCGCGGGTGAGCGCGCCCCAGCGCAGGCGGCGATCCTCCGGATCGCGCGGCACGCGCGCCGCACTCACCCGCAGGACCTGCAGCTCCTCGCTCACCAGGGCTGGCGCTGCATCGTCGTAGCGCGGCACGACGAGGTGCGTCTCGACGCCCTCGTTGGCGAGATCGGTGCGGAAGGTGCGGATCGAAGTGGAGACACCGTTGACGCGCGGGAAATAGACGTCGGAGATGAACAGTACCCGCACGCGACTCAGCAGGCGGCGCGCGGCGCGCGCGCGTTAAGGCAGGCAGGTCTCACGCGTCGATCTTAAGCCAATGAGGTGCCAAGTTCCGCCAGCGCCGCGCCGATGGCCGCCCCGGCGAGGACGTCCGACGGATAGTGCAGGCCAAGCACCACGCGCGAACTGGCAATGAGCGCCGCCAGCGGCACCAGCACCCAGGCAAGTTCCGGAAAGTGCGCGCAGGCCTGCCAGGTGAACGACACGGCATGCAGGGTGTGCCCGGAGGGGAAGCTGTAGCGGTCCAGGGGAGCCGCGCCGCGGTCGATGGCGGCGTGCGTGATGAACGGACGCTCGCGCACGAACACGCGTTTCAACAGCGCGTAGGTGAGCACGCCGAGCGCCCCGGTCAGGGCCATGACGATCGCCGGCTTCGCCGCCGCGCGCCCGAACATGAGCGGTAGCGCGAGGATGAGCGCGTACCAGATGAGCCCATCGCCGAGGCGGCTCGCGATCTGGAACACGCGGCGCGGCACCGCTAACGAGGCACCGCGGTTCAGCCTGCGGCACAGGCCGTATTCCGCAGCGTCGAAGCGCGCGATGACGGCGTTGATCCCGGTCGCTTTCATGGGACTCGAGCCTCCCGTGAGACAGCCGTATCAGGCACGGGTAAGCCTCGGTTCTGAGCGCGTCAGCTCTGTTACGAAAATGTGAAACTTTTCTTGCTACAAGGACTTAGGATGGTTTTTGTGTGCGCTATATCACATACTTCGCAGGCCCTCGCCCGCAACCCCGCGTTAGCTGTTGGCGAGGGTCGCCGCGACGAGGCGCGATGCTGCGTCCCGGGCGTGCGCGAAGAACAGGGATGGCTCGATGAGTTCCAGCTCGAGCAGGCGTGGGGCGTGCGAGGCATCGCGGATGAGATCGACGCGCGCATAGGTCAGGACGCCAAATGGCAGCGCCGCCAGCACCCGCTCAGCGACCTGCAGCTCATCGGCCTGCGCAGATCGCGGCATGATGTGCTCGGGCGCAAACAGCGCCCGCGTGGCGGGCGCTCCCGCCGGCAGCAGCGCGCCCTTGCGGATCGCGTGGCTGAAGCGTCCGGCGATAAAAATGAGCGCGGTCTCACCTGCGGCATCGACGGCGGGCAGATACGGCTGCAGCAGCACGCTGCGCTGCGCGTCGAGCAGGCGCTGCAGGTGCGTCAGCGCCTCGTGCCTGTTCGCCCGTGCATGACGGCGGGTGTCGCGCGAGCCGGCGCTGACGGCCGGCTTCACCACTAACTCCGCACACGACTCGCGCGCGAGGAACTGCGACAGTGCCGCTTGCGGGTCCATCCCCGGCTCCACGAAGGCAGTGGCAACCACGGGCAGCCCCGCCTTGCCGAGTTCCTGCAGGTAGTGTTTGTCGGCGTTCCAGCGTACGACCGCTGCGGGGTTCACCAGTCGCGTGAGGGTCGCGGTACGCTCCGCCCAGGCGAGAAATTCCGGCAGGCGTTGGGTGTAATCCCAGGTGGAACGCAGCAGCGCGACATCGAAGCGTCGCCACTCGATGCCCGCGTCGTCCCAGTCGGCGATTTCGACCTGCACGCCGGCGGCGCCGAATGCCGCCACCAGCGGCGGCAGGTCCTCATCCTCGGCGCGCGCCGCGCGCGCGCTCACCAGCGCCACCGCCGGGGTCCCCGGGAAATCATGCATCTTGCCTACCGGCACGAGCCTGCTACCGCGTCGAGCATGATTTCCCGGGGTGGCTGGCCGCCTTCACTCGCGGATTCCCGCGCCCCGGTTCATGAGGATCACGGCCGCGGTGTACAGCACGATCGCCGCCGCCGTCATGAGCGCAAAGGCGATGACGACGTCGACGTCCGACACGCCGAGGAATCCGTAGCGGAAGGCATTGACCATGTAGAGAATCGGATTCGCGAAGCTCAGGGTGCGTGCCCACTGCGGCAGCAGGCTGATGGAGTAGAACACGCCGCCGAAATAGGTGAGCGGCGTCAGCACGAAGGCCGGAATCCAGTTCACCTGGTCGAAGTTCTTGGCAAACAGCGCATTCAGAAAGCCGCCGAGCGCGAAGGTGAGCGAGGTCAGCAGCAGCGCCGACACGATGATCAGGGGGTGGTGCACGTGCAGGTGCGTGAACACCAGCGACACGACCGTCACCGCCAGTCCCACCAGCACCCCGCGCACGATCCCGCCACAGGCGTAACCGCCGACGATCACCCAGTTGGGCAGCGGCGAGACCAGCAGTTCCTCCACGTGCTTGCCGAACTTGGCGCCGAAGAACGAGGCCACGACGTTGCCGTAGGAGTTGGTGATCACCGACATCATAATGAGGCCGGGAGCGATGTACTGCTTGTAGTCGAAGCCGCCCATGACCCCGACCCGCCGGCCGATGAGGCTGCCGAAGATCGCGAAATACAACACCGAGGTGACCACCGACGGCACGATGGTCTGGCCCCAGATGCGGATGATGCGCCCGTACTCACGGATGACGATCGTCTTGAAGCCGATCCAGCGCACCACGTTCACATTCACCGGCGGCGCGGCGGATTGCAGCACCGCGCTCATCGCGCCACCTCGGCCGGCGCGGCTATCGCCAGCGCGGACCGCGCCCGCGTCGCGCTGCCGTCCCCGGCGCCACTGCGCCCCTCGACCAGGCGCATGAATATCTCTTCCAGCCGGTTCACCTTGTTGCGCATGCTCAGGACTTCGATGCCGAGCGCCGACAGGCGCGCGAAGATCTCGTTGAGGTTCTCGTCCTTGGAGATTTCCACCTCGAGGGTGTGGTCATCCACCAGGCGCAGCGCGTAACCGGCGAGCGTCGGCGGCTGCGCGAGTGAGTCGCGCAGGTTGAGCACGAAGGTCTCGAAGTGCAGCTGGCGCAAAAGGTTACTCATGCGATCGCGCGCGACGATGCGCCCGCCATTGATAATGGCGATATTGCGACACAGCGTCTCGGCTTCTTCCAGGTAATGGGTGGTGAGGATGATGGTAGTGCCGCGCTCGTTGATCTCGCGCAAAAAATCCCACATCGAGCGGCGGATCTCGATATCGACTCCGGCCGTGGGCTCATCGAGAATCAGCAGGCGCGGCTCGTGCATCAGGGCGCGGGCGATCATGAGGCGGCGCTTCATGCCGCCGGACAGGCCGCGCGAAATCCCGCCGCGCTTGTCCCACAACTGCAGCTGCTTCAGGTACTTCTCGGCGCGCTCGCGCGCCACCGGGCGCGGGATGCCGTAAAAGCCTGCCTGATTCACGCAGATCGTGAACGGCGACTCGAACATGTTGAAGTTCAGCTCCTGCGGCACGATGCCGATGCAGGCCTTGGCCGCCTCCAGTTCGCGGTCGATGTCGTGGCCGAACACGCGCGCGACGCCCGCGGTCTTGTTGACCAGCGAGGTGATGATGCCGATGAGCGTGGTCTTGCCGGCGCCGTTGGGCCCTAAGAGCGCGAAGAAGTCTCCCTGCTCTACATCAAGATCCACCCCCTGCAGCGCCTGGACGCCATTGCGATAGGTCTTGGTAAGCCCTCTTACGGACAGTGCATTCATGATGGGAAGGATCGGGGGTCGCGCCCGCGAGCGCAAGGGAGCCGGGGCGCGCAGCGCTTACTGGCCGGTAACTTCTGCCCCGGGTGGGGGATTGACGCGCCGGCCCGCTCAGACCACGTCGCGCAGCAGTCCGTCGGTGGCAGGCGCGGCGGCAGCATCCCCGGCGCCGCCCTCATCGTCCGCTTCGCCGTGGTACCACCAGGTGTTGCGACCGCGCTTCTTGGCGGAATACATCGCGACGTCGGCGAGCAGCACCGCATCGTCGTGGGCGTACTCGCCCCCCGTGGCCACGGTCGTGACCCCGGCGCTCACCGTCAAAAACGAGCGTGCGCCCGCGCCATCGTGAGCGATGCCCAGTTCCGCCACCGCGCGCAGCACGTTGGCGGCCGCCTCGGTCGCCTCGGCGCGATCCGAGCCCGCGAGGATGGCGATGATCTCTTCGCCTCCATAGCGGGCAACGATATCCAGTGGCCGGCGGCGCGCAGCCCGGCAATCGCCGTGGCGACTTCCCGCAGGCAGCGGTCGCCCGCCGGGTGGCCGTAGTGATCGTTGTAGGCCTTGAAGTGGTCGATATCGATCAGCAAGACCGACACCGGCAGGCCGCCGAGGCGCGCGTGTAGCCACAGGCTCCGCGCCTGCGCTTGGAGCGCCGCGCGGTTGAGAGGGCCGGTGAGTCCGTCATGAGCGGCTACCTCCGCCAGGCGCCGACGCTCGAGGAACGCCACGCGGTTCGCGTAGAGTACGAACAGGGAATAGGCGGCCACGGTCGGCGCAATCTTGCCGAGGAGCGCCGCGACCGCATAGGCGGCAATCGGCAGCAGGTTGGTGCGCAGCGCCGCCCTGAACGACAGTGCCAGCATGAAGTAGAAAAAGAACGTCGCGAGCAGGAGGCGCGCCGCCACCAGCGAGCTGGATCGCGGGCTGATACCAGCGCGGGTAAAGGCGTGCGCCGGTGAGTCCCAGCATGATCAGCACCAGCGGCAGCTGCAGCCCGAAGCGCCACACATCCGGGCGCGCGAGGCGCGGGCCGACCGGCAGCCAGTGATCGATGATCGCGAAGCCGAGCACGATCGAGAGCGCGACCAGGATGCTCATGCGGATCCAGGGACGCGCAGCTGCGCGATAGCTCATCAGGAAGTGCCGCTCCACCTCCCCATCTGGAAATCGCAACTGCAGTCGCGCGCGGCCCGGGCGAACGCCTGTCGGCACGTTGTTTTAATCCGGGCCATGCGGATTGCCGGCCCTTCAGCCTTTAAGTCTAAGTCTAACTCTGGCGGAGGGGCTCGCCCTGCCGTTCCGGCTCGGGAATCGCCGGCGCTTCCACGCGCGTGGCGCACGCTCGCCAAAGCGAATCAAAATGACTGATTGGGTTAGGGTTAACGGCAGTTCTCTAAGCGAAGTAGCGCTGCAGGTACTCGCCAAAAGTCCCGCGGTCGCTCGCCTCGATGGCGCGCTGTGCCCGCAGCGACTCGTGCGCCTCGGATGCGAATTCCTTCAGGCGCTCCTCGTTCGGGGGGTACAGGTCCAGGAAATAGGCCTTGTGCTCTCGGGACATGCGCAGCGCCAGGTCGAAAAACGACTCCTCGTCATTGAGTCCCGCCAGCAGACGCGCCGAGGGTGTCAGGGCGGGGTCGGCGATTTTTGCGGCCTGGATCGCAAGCGCCTCGGTGTAGGGCCGCGCCGCATCTCCCCGGTCCAGGATCTCGCAGATCCCGGCCATCGAGTCGAGGAGTTCCCGCGCCCAGGCCTGCAGAGGAACGTCTCGCCCGTCGCGCCACAGCGTGAGCCCGGGCTCGCGTCCACGCCGGGCGACGGTCACGTGATTCGCATCGAGCCGGCCCTGTTCGCTGTCGCCGATCGGCGGGCTGTCTTTCAGCAGGCACAGCGCGAGGAACGCCTCGAGGAAGCGCAGCTTGTTCTGGTTCACGCCGACCGGATCGAAGGCGCTGACATCCAGCGCGCGCACCTCCACGTACTCGACCCCCGCGCGCTGCAGCGCCTTGGTGGGGCGCTCCCCGGAACGCGCTACGCGTTTGGGGCGGATGAAGCTGTAGTACTCGTTTTCAATCTGCAGGATGTTGGCGTTCAGCTGGCGGTACTCGCCGTTCACCTCGACTCCCAGCGCCTGGTACGGCGGGTGCGGCGTACTGATGGCGCGCGACAGGTCGCGGATGTACTCATCCAGGCTGTTCACCGACACCGCCAGTCCCGCCTGGTTGCGGTTGCGGTAACCAACATCGCTCATGCGCAGGCTCGTGGCGTACGGCTCGTAGGCGGTGCCGCGTGTCAGTTGCGGCAGCGTGACGTCACGGCCGCGCAGGAACGACTTGCACACCACCGGCGACACGCCGAACAGGTACAGCACGAGCCAGCCGTGGCGCCGATAGTTGCGCAACAGCTCGAAGTAGCTGGCGGAGATGAAAGCCGCGTCGACACGGCGCGCCGCGCGCACCGCCGCGTACGCTTCCCAGAACGGCAACGGGAACGAGTAGTTGAAATGCACGCCCGAGATCGCCTGCATCATCCGCCCGTAGCGCAGACCCAGGCCGTTGCGATAAACGGTCTTCATGCGCCCGACGTGCGAGGGCCCGAATTGCGCCAGCGGAATATCCTCGTCGCGCTGGATGGCGCACGGCATGCTGGTCGCCCACAGGAGTTCATCGCCGAGGTGCCGATAGACGAACTGGTGCAGGTCCAGCAGGTACTGCAGCAACTCCCAGCTGTGCTTGAACGGCGGCGTGACCAGCTCGATCAGCGCCTCGGAGTAGTCGGTGGTGATGTGCTCGTTGGTGAGCGCCGAGCCGAGCGCCGCCGGGTGCGCCGTGGCCGCCAGAGCGCCCGTCGGCAGCACGCGCAGCGACTCCTTCTCCACACCCTTGGCGCCACCCTGCAACAACTGCGGTGCGCCGCCATTGACGAGGGCGGCGAGGCGGCGCTCGAAGGCGCGGTCGATCCCGGGGCTGCTCATGAGCGCACTCGCGTTGCCGTGTGCGCTACCAGCGCCTGCGACCCGAGAGCACCTCGCCCAGCAGGGTCAGATCCCCGCGCAGGCTGTAGAGCGGATTGGCGAAGGTCGCCGGCGAGTTGTGCTCGAACAGCAAGTGCCCGGCCCAGGCCAGCCCGTAGCCGGCCAGCGGCACCGCCAGCAACACCGCCCAGCGTCCACTCAGGCGCGCCGCGATCGCGCAGCCGATCGCCAGCAGCGTCCCGATGACGTGCAGCCGGCGCGAGATGGGGTGGCAGTGCTGCTGCAGGTAATACGGATAGAACTCGCGAAAGCTCGCGAAACCGGCCGGCACCGTGCGGGGTGGTTTGGATTGGGCCATGGTTGTCACCCCGCCGCTTGGGTCAGCGCTCCAGGATCGCCGTCACGCCCATGCCGCCGGCGGCGCACACCGAGATGAGTCCGCGCTTCGCGCCGGCGTTGCCGGCGAGCAGCTTCGCGAGCGTGCCGACGATGCGCGTGCCGGTGGCGGCGAACGGGTGGCCGATGGCAACGCTGCCGCCTTTGACGTTGAGTTTGCTGCGATCAATGCCGCCGAGCGGCGCCGGCAGTCCGAGCGTGTCGCGGCAATACTCGGGCGACTCCCACGCCTTCAGCGTGCACAGCACCTGCGCCGCGAATGCCTCATGGATTTCGTAGTAGTCAAAGTCCTGCAGCGTGATGCCCGCATCTTTCAACATCGCCGGCACCGCGTAGGCGGGCGCCATCAGGAGCCCCTCCCTGCCGCTGACGTAGTCGACCGCCCACACCTTGCCGTAACGCAGGTAAGCGAGCACCGGCAGGTTGCGCGCCGCGGCCCATTCCGGCGTCGCCAGCAGCACCGCGCTCGCACCGTCGGTAAGCGGCGTGCTGTTGCCGGCGGTGAGCGTGCCGTCGGCGGCGAAGCTGGGGTGCAGCTTCGCCAGTTTCTCCACGCTGCTGTCGGCACGAATATTGTTGTCGGACTTCAGCCCCAGGTACTCGACCACCAGGTCGTTGTAGAAGCCCTCGCGCCACGCGGCCGCGGCCTTCAGGTGACTGTCGCACGCGAGCTGATCCTGCTCGGCGCGCGTGATGTGCCAGCGCCTGGCCATGAGCTCGGTGCTCTGTCCCATGGACAGTCCCGTACGCGGCTCGACCACGGCGGGCAGCACCGGCTTGAAGTGCTTCGGCCGCAGTGCGAACCACGGCGACAGGCGCTGCCAGGCGCTGCGGCCGCGATAGCTCCTGAGCATGAGCTGCTGGTAGGAGCGCGGGAAGACGACCGGCGGATCACTCACCGTGTCGGTGCCGCCGGCCATGCCGACCTCGATCTGCCCGAGCGCGATCTTGTTGCCGATGTCGATGGCGGCCTCGAGACTCGTGCCGCAGGCGCGCTGCATATCCAGCCCCGGCGTCTGCGGGTCAAGGCCGCTCGACAGCACGCACTCGCGCACCAGGTTGTAATCCTTCGAGTGCTTGATGACCGCGCCCGCGGCGACGTCCCCGAGGCGCAGGCCCTGCAGGCGGTAGCGCTCGACCACGGCGCGAAACGCCGCCGTGAGCAGGTCCTGGTTGGAGGCGGAAGCGTAAGCGGAGTACGAACGCGCGAAGGGAATTCTTACGGAACCGACGATCGCGACGCGCCTGACCTGGGATCCGACGAGCATGACACCTCCGCCGACGAGCAGCGGGTTAGAATGCCATGAGCATGGGCGACTACACCACTATCATGGCCCGCGACGGCCACGAGTTTCAGGCCTGGCTCACCGCTCCCCCGGGTAAGGCGCGCGGCGCCGTGGTGGTGATCCAGGAGATCTTCGGCGTCAACGCCCACATCCGCGCCGTGAGCGATGACTTCGCGGCCCAGGGCTACACCGCGATCGCACCCTGCCTGTTCGATCGCGTGCGGCGCGGCATTGAACTGGAGTACACACCGACGCAGCCGCAGGAGGGCGCCGGGTATCTTAAGCAACTCAAGCCGGACTCCATGCTCAAGGACCTGGCCGCCGCCGTCGCGGTGGTGCGCTCCTCCGGGCGCGTGGGAACGGTCGGTTACTGCTTTGGCGGCGCCCTGTCGTACGTCGCCGCCTGCCAGCTGCCGGTGAGCTGCGCGGTGGCGTACTACGGCAAGATCGCCAACTACCTGGACCAAAAACCGAAGTGCCCCGTCATGTACCACTTCGGTAGAGAAGATACGAGCATCCCCATGGGTGACGTCGACAAGATGAAGGCCGCGGCCGATGCGCGCGCGGTGTTCCATATCTACCAGGGCGCCGGCCATGGCTTCAACTGCGACCGGCGTGCAAGTTTCGACGCCGCTGCCGCCGCGCTGGCGCGCACCCGCACGCTGGATTTCCTCGCCCATAACTTAAGGGGTGACGCCTCATGAAGCTGCGTGACAAGGAACTCCTGCGCACCCAGGCCTTCATCGGCGGCAAGTGGGTCAATGCCGCGGGCAACGCGACCCAACCGGTTGTGAATCCGGCCAGCGGCGAAAACATCGGCACGGTCCCCGACATGGGCGCAGCGGAGACCCGCCACGCCATCGAGGCGGCGCAGCAGGCGTTCCCCGCCTGGGCGGCGCTGGCGGCCAAGGAGCGTGCCGCGATCCTGCGTCGCTGGTATGAGCAACTGATGGCAAACCAGGACGATCTCGCCACGCTCATGACCGCCGAGCAGGGCAAGCCGCTGGCCGAATCCAAGGGCGAGATCGCCTACGGCGCATCGTTCATCGAATGGTTCGCGGAGGAAGGCAAGCGCGTGTACGGCGATGTGATTCCGGGACACCAGGCCGACAAGCGCAACATCGTGCTGCGCCAGCCGGTCGGCGTGGTCGCCGCCATCACGCCCTGGAACTTCCCGCTGGCGATGATCACCCGCAAGGCGGGTCCGGCGCTCGCCGCGGGCTGCACCTTCGTGTGCAAGCCGGCGCACCAGACACCGTATTCGGCGCTCGCGGCCGCGGCGCTTGCCGAGCGCGCCGGCGTTCCGCCCGGTGTGCTGAATGTCGTCACCGGCGTCGCGGCCGCGCCCATCGGTGCGGAAATGACTTCCAACCCGCTGGTGCGCAAGTTCACCTTCACCGGCTCGACCGCAGTCGGCAAGAAGCTGCTGGCGCAATGCGCGGGCAGCGTGAAGAAGGTCTCGATGGAACTCGGCGGCAACGCGCCGTTCATCGTCTTTGAGGATGCGGACCTGGACGCCGCCGTCGCCGGTGCGATCGCGAGCAAGTACCGCAACACCGGCCAGACCTGCGTGTGCGCCAACCGCCTGCTGGTGCAGGCGCCGGTGTACGAAGCCTTCACGGCGAAGCTGGTGCGCGCGGTCGAACAGCTGCGCGTGGGGGATGGACTGCAAGGTCCCACCGACCAGGGCCCGCTCATCGATGCCAAGGCGCTCGCCAAGGTCGAGCAGCACGTCGCGGACGCGGTGCAGAAGGGCGCGAAACTCGCGCTCGGCGGCAAGCGCCACGCACTCGGGGGTACCTTCTTCGAACCGACGGTGCTCACGGACGTGACCAGCGCGATGCTGGCCGCGCGCGAGGAGACCTTCGGGCCGGTGGCGCCGCTGTTCCGCTTCGACACCGAGGGCGATGCCATCCGCATGGCGAATGACACCGAGTTTGGGCTCGCGGCGTATTTTTACACCCGCGATCTGGCACGCTCCTGGCGCGTGGCGGAGGCGCTGCAGTACGGCATGGTCGGACTCAACACCGGCATTTTCTCCACCGAAGTGGCGCCCTTCGGCGGCGTGAAGGAATCGGGTATCGGCCGCGAAGGTTCCAAGTACGGCATCCTCGACTACACCGAGATCAAGTTCCTCTGTGTCAGCCTTAGCTGAGGACGCCGCGCGTACCGGCGTGCTGCTGGTCAACTCCGGTACGCCCGATGCCGCGAGCGCGCCGGCCGTGCGCGCGTTTCTGGCGCGCTTCCTCGCCGACCCCCGCGTGGTAGATCTGCCGCGGGTGCTGTGGCTGCCGCTGCTGCACCTGCTGATCCTCCCGTTTCGGCCGCGCGCGGTCGCACGCCGCTACCAAAGCATCTGGCGCGACTCCGGTTCACCGCTGCGCGAGCTCACGCTTGGTCTGCGCGATGAACTTTCGCGCGCGCTGGCGCGCGGCGCCACGCCGGCGCCCGCGGTGGAGGTCGGCATGCTCTACAGCTCACCGGATGTGGGCGCGGCGCTGGCGCGCCTGCGGGCCGGCGGCGTCGGGCGGCTGGTGGTGCTGCCGCTCTTCCCGCAGTACTGCGGCGCGACCACGGGCGCCGTGAGTGACCACGTCAGCGCTGAACTCGAGCGCAGTGCCTACACACCCGAGGTGCGCTTCGTCGAGCATTACCACGATGATCCGGCTTACATCGAGGCCCTGCGCGCGAGCGTCGCCGAGCACTGGCGCACGCACGGCCGCACGGCGCACCTCCTGATGTCGTTTCACGGCATCCCGGAGCGCAGGGTCCGCCAGGGGGACCCCTACTACGAGGAATGCCGGGAAACTGCGGCGCTGCTGGCGCGGGCGCTCGGGCTCGCGGAAGATCAATGGAGCGTGAGTTTTCAGTCGCGCTTTGGTCCGGCGGGGTGGCTGAAGCCCTATACGAGCACCGTGCTCGCCGCCATGCCGGGCCGCGGTGCGCGCGAGGTGACGGTGGTGTGTCCGGGCTTTGCCGTGGACTGCCTGGAGACGCTCGAGGAGATCGCCATCGCGAACCGCGAATTGTTCCTCGGCGCCGGCGGGCAGCGCTACGACTATGTGCCGGCGCTGAACGTGAGTACCGGCCACGCCTTGTGCCTGGCGCAGCTGATCGGCCGGCATGCCCGCAGCACGATCGCGACGGGCGGCTGAGCGTGGCGGCACTTCTGCCTCTCGTCGGTCGTTTTCACGAGTTCAGCGTCGTCACCCAGGATATACGTGCCTGCATCGAGTTCTATGAGCGGCTGGGGTTCACGCAGGCCGCCACCAGCGATGCGGTGAGCCATCCGTACGCTGTGCTGAGCGACGGCCGGCTGCACCTGGGGTTGCACCAGTGCAGCGAGCCCACTCCTGCACTGACTTTCGTGCGCCCCGGCGTGGGCGCGAGCGTGCCGGCTTTCGCGGCCGCGGGAATCGAGCTCACCCGGTGCCTGACCGGTGAGGACGTATTCAATGAAATCGCCTTCAGCGATCCCTTCGGTCAGGCGGTCACGGTGCTGGAGGCACGCACCTACTCGCCGATCGCGCGGGCGGCCGCCGATGTTTCACTCCTCGGCGAGTTCGCCGAAGTGAGCCTGCCGGCCGCTGATTTCAGGGTGGCGCAGGCCTTCTGGGAACCGCTCGGGTTCGTGGCCGCCGACGAGGAACAGGAGCCATACGCGCACCTGCCGCTCACGAGCGACACCCTCGACGTGACCTTTCACCACCCGCGCACCTTCGACCGGCCGATGCTGGTGTTCCGCAGCGCCGCCATGGCGGCGCGCATCGAACGGCTGCGCGAGCTCGGGGGGCAGATGTCGCCCCTGCCGCGCGGCCTGCACGCCGACGGGAACGCCCTGCTGGAAGGCCCGGACGGCACGGCGCTGCTGCTGCTGCAGGGCGAAGACTAAGCTGCCGGAATTTCGGCATAATCGCGCCCCTTACAACAACAAACCGCCGAAAGGACTTGCACTCATGCGCCGCTTTTTCCCTCTGGTCCTGCTCGCGTTGCTCAGCTCCCCACCGGCATTCAGCGACGCCGGCATGTGGACCTTCCATGATTTCCCACGCGAACTGCTCAAGCGCGAGCACGGCGCCGACATCGACGCCGCGTGGCTGGATCGCGTGCGTACCGCGACGGTGCGCCTGTCGAACTGCACCGCCTCCTTCGTCTCCCCGCAAGGGTTGATCCTCACCAACCACCACTGCTCGGAAGCCTGCCTCGATGAGCACTCCACCGGCGAGCAGAACCTGGTGCGCGCCGGGTTCCTGGCCCGCACCCGCGACAAGGAGTTGAAATGCGGCACGCAGGTCGCCGACGTGCTGGTGGGCATGGAGAACGTTTCCGCCAAAGTATCGGCGGCGATCCATGGGCTCGACGACAAGGCGGCCAACGAGACGCGCAAGAAGACGCTCGCGCGGCTCGAGCAGGCCTGCGAAGAATCCAGTAAGGCAGCCGCGGGCGGCGCGCTCAAGTGCGAGTCGGTGGATCTGTACCAGGGCGGGCAGTACTGGCTCTACAAGTACCACCGCTACGACGACGTGCGGCTGGTGTTCGCACCCGAGCGCGGCATCGCCGCCTTCGGCGGCGATCCGGACAACTTCCAGTTCCCGCGCTGGTGCCTCGATATGTCGGTGCTGCGCGCCTACGGGGCGGATGGCAAACCCGCGAGCACGCCGAACTTCCTGGCGCTGCGTGCCGAGGGGCCGCAGGAAAAGGAACTGGTGTTTGTATCCGGGCATCCCGGCAGGACGCAGCGCCTGCTGACCGTGTCGCAGCTGGAGACGCTGCGCGACGTCGACCTGCCGCGCTTCCTGCTGCGCGCCGCGGAGCTGCGCGGCCGCTACATCCAGTACGGCAAGACCGGCGTGGAGGCGAACCGCATCGTCGAGGACCCGCTGAACAGCCTGGAGAATGTCATCAAGGTGCGGCGCAACCAGCTCGACGCGCTGCACGATGATCGGCTGCTGCAGCGCAAGCGCGCCGAGGAAACGGCACTGCGCGCAAAAATCGCCGCGGATCCCGCGCTCGCCGGCAGCGGCGATCCGTGGGCCGACATCGCCCGCGCGCAGCTGCGTGACCGGGAGCTTTCGCTCCCCTATTCATTCCTCGAGCTGGGCGCGGGACTCAACAGCCGCCTGTTCGGCTATGCGCGCACACTAGTGCGTGCTGCGGCCGAACGCCCCAAGGCCAACACCGAGCGCCTCAACGAGTACCGCGAGACGGCCTTGCCCCGCGTGCAGCAGCGCCTGCTGGCCCCCGTGCCCGTGTACCCGCAACTGGAAAAGCTCACGCTGTCGTTTTCACTCGAACGCATGCGCGAGTGGCTGGGCCCGGATGCCCCGGTGGTGCGGCAGCTGCTGTCGAAGGAGTCCCCGGACACGCTCGCGGCGAGCGCGGTGGACGGCTCGAAGCTCGGGGATCCGGCCGTGCGCAAGCAATTGTGGGACGGCGGCCAGGCGGCGATCGACGCCTCGCACGATCCGATGATCGAGCTCGCGCACGAGGTTGATGCCGAGGCGCGCGCGGTGCGCAAGCAGCAGGAGGACGACGTGGAAGCCCCGGAGCAGGCTGCCGCGCAGAAAATCGCCCGCGTGCGCTTCAAGATCTACGGCACCTCGGTTCCGCCCGACGCCACCTTTACGCTGCGTCTGAACTTCGGCACCGTGCAGGGCTGGCGCGAAGGCACGCAGGAAGTCGAGCCGTTTACGCACACGGCGCGCCTGTTCGAGCGCGCCACCGGCCAGGAGCCCTTCAAGGTCCCGGACAGCTGGCTGGCGGTGAAGGATCAGCTGGATCCGCAGACCCGCTTCGATCTGTCGACCAATAACGACATCACCGGCGGCAACTCCGGCAGCCCCCTCATCGACACCAGGGGCCGCCTGGTCGGGCTCATATTCGACGGCAACATTCACTCGATCGCGGGCGACTACTGGTTCGACCCGAAGCTCAACCGTTCCGTCGCGGTGGATACGCAGATCCTCGCCGAGGCGCTGCGCAAGGTGTACAAGGCCAACGAGCTGCTGGCGGAGATGGGCGAGAAGTAACTTCGCGTCGCGCGCCGCGGCCTTCAGTGCCCGGCGCGCGCCACGATGCGAAACCGCACCCGCATCTCGTCCTGCACCTGCAGCGCGCCGAGCATGGCCGAGAACGGTGCCAGCCCGAGACTCGTCTGTCGCAACGGCAACTCACCCGATGCGATGACGGTTGCATCGCTGCGCTCGTAGTGCACCGGAACGACCAGGAGGCGTTGCTCGGCGCGCACCTCGGCCTGCGCCCGCACCTGCACGAGACCCGAGGCCGGGCGTGCGGCAGCGGCGCCATCCACCGCGGCCGCCACGCTCAAGGAACGCAGGGTGATCTGCGGGTAGTCCGCGGCGTTGAGCAAGGCGCTTCCCAGCATGTTGCGCCGTGTGCCCTCTTTGGCCGTGTCGGACATTTCCGGCGGAAAGTCACGGTTCTTTTCGGCCGCGCGCAGCGCGTCCTCGTCCACCGTCAGGGCGGCCAGGGGCACGTGGACTTCGAAGCTCACCGCCGCGAGCTCCTGCGGCACGTAAATTGTTCCGCTGAGGGAGTGCGAGGCGATGAGGTGGTTGTGCCCGGCGCCGGCCAGCGTGCCGGCGCGGAACACGAGGATCGTGAGCAGCGATTCCTGCGGCACGATGTCATAGGGCCTTCCCAGGTGCGCCGCGGGAACCTCGGCCGGCGCCTGCGGGGCGGCCGGGACTGCGGGCTGCGGGGCGGGAGGCGGCGAGCGCACTGGGCACCCGCTAAGCAGCGCGCCGAGGAACCCAGTCGCCACGATCCGCAGTAGGCAAGGCGCTGTCACATGCATAAGCTTAGGGACCATGGTCATTCAAAACACCACGCGCCGCTGGGGCGCCCTCTCGCAGCTCCTGCACTGGACCATCGTCGTCCTGATCATCGTGCAGGTGACCCTCGCGTACCTGGCGGATGATCTGCCGAACGGCATGCGCAAGCTCACGCTGCTCGCGCGGCACAAGTCCTTCGGCATCACCATTCTCGCCCTCGTGATACTGCGGCTCGTGTGGCGACGGCTGAACGACACGCCGACGCTGCCCGAGACGCTCAAACCGTACGAGCGCTTCCTGGCGCGTATCACCCACGGCGCATTGTACGTGCTGCTGTTCGCCATGCCGCTGTCAGGATGGATGATGTCCTCCGCCCGTGGGTTCCCGGTGAGTTGGTTCGGGTTCATTCAGCTGCCGGACCTGGTGCCCAAGAGCAAGCCGCTCTACGACTTTTTCGTGACCACCCACGAAACGCTGGCGTGGACCCTGGGGGCGGTGGTGACCTTGCACGTGGCCGCGGCCCTCAAGCATCACTTCGTACTCAAGGATGACACGCTGCGCCGCATGCTGCCCTTCACCGGCAAGAAAGAAAGGATATGAACATGGTACGCGCATCCCTCGCCGTGGCCTGCGCCGCGGCACTCATGACCGCAGCCGCCGCGGCTGCGCCGGGCGCTGCCCCTCATTACACGCTCGATCAGGCGAAGAGTTCGCTCGAGTTTGCGTTCACGCAGGCGGGCGCGCTGAATAAAGGGCACTTCGGCCGCTTTCCGGTGACCATGGATTTCTCCGCCGACAACCTCGCGGCGAGCCGGCTCGAGGTCGCCGTTGACGTGAACTCCCTCGACACCGGGGATAAGGATCGCGACGACACGCTGCGCGGCGCGGACCTGTTGTCGGTGTCGAAGTTTCCGCAGGCGCAGTTCAGTGCAGCGCAGATCGTAAAAACCGCCACCGGCTTCGAGGCCAGCGGCAAGCTCACCATCCGCGGCGTGACGCGCGACACGCGCGTACCGTTCAGCTTCCGCACGGCTTCCGAGCAGGGCGCAGCGGTGGGCTATATGAGCGGCAAAGTGACCATCCGGCGGCTCGACTTCGGCGTGGGTCAGGGCGAGTGGAAGGCGACCGACCAGGTGGGTAACGAGGTCACCGTGTCGTTTGCACTCCGGCTGATCTCCGCGACACACTGATGCCGCCCACCCGCGGCGCGCCAGCGGGCTGAAGGTGCCTGAGGTCTTCAATGACGTCGGTCACTGCGTGGACGCGGTGCTGCGTCGCGTGGGGCCGCGGGTGGTGCTGGCACTACCCCTCGGCATCGGCAAGCCCAACCCATTCGCCAACGAGTTCTACCGCCGCGCGCTGCGCGAGCCTGCGATCGATCTGACCATCATTACGGCGCTGTCGCTGCTGAAGCCGCGCGCACGCTCCGCGCTCGAGCGGCGCCTGGTGCAGCCCCTCACCGAGCGGGTATTTGGCAGCTACGTCGAGCCGGACTACGCGCGCGCCGTGCGCGAAGACACGGTACCGCCCAACGTCCGCGTCATCGAGTTCTTCCTGACCCCCGGCGCCTTCCTCGGCGCGCCGCACGCGCAGCGCAACTACCTGAGCGCCAACTACACTCACGTCGCACGCGAGGTGCTCGCGCATGGCGTCAACGTCATCGCGCACCTCGTGGCCCGGCGCACGAGCGGCGCGGAGACGCAGCTATCATTCGGTTCCAACGCCGACGTTACGGTCGATCTGCTGCCGCTGGTCGACGCCGCCCGCGCTGCCGGGCGCGACATCGTCATGGTCGGCGAGATCCATGCGCAGATGCCCTTCATGACCGGGCATGCCGCGGTAGATCCCGGGCGCTTCGACTACCTCGTCGACAATCCCCGCTACGACTTTGACCTGTTCTGTCCGCCCAATCCCGCGCTCGGCAGCGTCGACCATGCCATCGGCATGTACGCGAGCAGCCTGGCGCAGGATGGTGGAACGCTGCAGATCGGCATCGGCGAGATGGGCGACGCGCTCGTGTATGCGCTCTTGCTGCGGCATCAGCAAAACCACGCCTGGCGCTCCGCCCTGCTGGGGCTCGGCACCGGCTCGGGCGCGGCGCTGATGGGCGCGCAGGGCGGCGCGGCGCCCTTCAGCGCGGGGCTGTTCGCCTCCACCGAGATGTTCGTCGACCAGCTCCTCGAGCTGTACCGCGCCGGGGTACTGCGGCGGCGCGTGTATGACTGCTTAGCGCTTGAAAAGCTGCTCGCATCCGGGGCGCTCAACGAGCGCTTTGATGAGCGCGTGCTCGAGCAGTTGTGCGCGGCGGGCCTGGGTCCGCGCCTGAGCAGGGCGGAGTTCGCGCAGCTGCAGCGCTACGGCATATTCCGCGAGGACGTGGAATACGACGCCGGCCGGGTGCGGGCCCGCGGCGGCAGCTGGCTCGGCGCAGATCTTGCCGATGCCGCGAGCCGCGCGCGCATCAGCGTTGAGTGCCTGGGCAAGGCGCTGCGCAACGGCGAGGTGCTGCACGCCGGATTTTTCCTCGGGCCCCGCGGCTTCTACGCCGCCCTGCGCGAGCTGCCCGAGAGCGACCGGTCGCAGTTCGGCATGCGCGGCGTTGCCTACGTGAACCAGCTCTATGGACAGGATCTGGAACTGCGGGTGCTGCAGCGGCGCGGCGCGCGCTTCTACAACACCACCATGATGGTGACCTTGCTCGGCGCCGCCGTTTCCGATGCGCTCGACACCGGCCAGGTCGTGAGCGGCGTCGGTGGGCAATACAACTTCGTAGCCATGGCGCATGCGCTTCCCGATGCGCGTTCCATCCTGTGCGTGCGCGCAACCCGGACGGCTCACGGCCGCACCACCTCGAACATCCTCTGGAGCTACGGCCACGAGACCATTCCACGCCACCTGCGCGATGTGGTCATCACCGAATACGGGATCGCGGACCTGCGCGGCCGCACCGACGACGAGGTGATCGCCGCGCTCCTGAACATCACCGACTCTCGCTTCCAGGGCGAGCTGCTGTCGCGGGCGCAGGCCGCCGGCAAGATCCGCGCCGACTACCGCATTCCGGCGGGTTTTCGCGACAACCTGCCGCAGCGACTCGAGCGTTCGCTCAGGGCGCACCGCGACGCCGGGCGCTTCAGTGAGTACCCATTCGGGACCGACCTCACCGCCGTGGAGATCGAGCTCGCCCGGGCACTTAAGTTTCTCGGCGCACGCACGGGCAGTGGCGGCGGACGGCTGCGCACCGTGCTGGCGGCGCTCATGAGCGGCGCTGGCGCGCAGCCCCATGTGGCGGCCCTGCAGCGCCTGGGCCTCGATCAACCGCGCACTGTCGGTGAATGGCTCGAGCGGCGCCTGGTCTGCTACGCGCTCGACGCCACGACTCGCGGGGCGAGCCTCTAGCGCCGGCGCCGGCGACGCGCCTGCCCCTGGCTGCGCGCACCGCGGCGTGTTCTTGCGGTGCGCGCCAGCCGCCGCGCCTGTGATGCGGGCGCCTTGGACTTCGGCTTGCGCTTGCCCGCCCGTTGCGCTTTGCTCGCAACCTTCTTCGGCGCTTGCTGCGCAGGCTTTCTCGCTGGCTTACGCGCGGCTTTGCGGACCCTGGGCTTCACGGCGCGCGCTTTGGCGGGCTTTGGCGCCGCTGCGGGCTTTGCGGGCACGGCTTTCGCGGGCGTCGCCTTCGAAGTAGTTTCCGTGCCGCGCAGCTGCGCCAGGATCGCCGGGTTCTCCAGCGTCGAGATGTCCTGCGTAATCTCCTCGCCGCGCGCAATCGCCTTGAGCAAGCGCCGCATTATCTTGCCTGAGCGTGTCTTGGGCAGATTGTCGGCCAAGCGGATGTCGTCGGGCTTGGCGATGGGACCCAACTGCTCGCCGACCCAGTCGCGCAGCTCCTTCATAAGGGCGCTCGTATCGCCGCTCGGACGCGAGCCGCGCAATACCACGTAGGCGAACACCGACTCACCTTTCACATCATGCGGCTTGCCGACCACCGCGGCCTCGGCCACCCGCGGGTGCGCCACCAGCGCCGATTCGATTTCCATGGTGCCGAGACGGTGGCCGGAAACCTTCAGAACGTCGTCCATGCGCCCCATGATCCAGAAGTAGCCGTCCTTGTCGCGGTGAGCACTGTCACCTGCCACGTAGTAGCGGTTGTTGAACTTCTCCCAGTAGGCGCTGACGTAGCGCTCGTTGTCGCGCCAGATGGTGCGCAGCATCGACGGCCAGGGTTTGCGGACCACCAGATAGCCGCCGGCGGTGGCGACGGAGTTGCCGTGATCATCCACGATGTCCGCGTCGATCCCGGGCAGCGGCCGGGTGCACGAGCCGGGCTTGGTCGCGGTCACACCCGGGACGGGCGAGATGAGGATCGCGCCGGTCTCGGTCTGCCACCAGGTGTCCACGATCGGGCAACGGCCGGCGCCGATCACCCGGTTGTACCAGATCCAGGCTTCAGGGTTGATGGGCTCGCCGACGCTGCCGAGCAGTCGCAGCCGCGACAGATCGTACTTCGCCGGCAGCTCATCGCCGAGTTTCATGAGCGCGCGGATGGCGGTGGGGGCGGTGTAGAAGACCGTGACGCCGTGCGTCTGGCAGTTCTTCCAGAAACGCCCGCCGTCCGGGACGTTGGGCGTGCCCTCGTACAGCACGATGGTCGCGCCCATGGCGAGCGGCCCGTAGGCAACGTAGCTGTGCCCGGTCACCCAGCCGACATCGGCCGTGCACCAGAACACGTCGTCCTCGCGCAGATCGAATACCCACTGCGTGGTGAGCTTCGCGCCCAGCAGGTAGCCGCCGGTCGCGTGCTGGATGCCCTTCGGCTTGCCCGTGGAACCGGACGTATACAAGAGAAACAGCGGATGCTCCGCCTCCACCCATACCGGCTCGCACGCGGGGGCGTGACCTTCGATCGCGTCGTGCCACCAGATATCGCGTTTCGGCTGCATGGCGATCGTCTTGCCAGTGCGCCGCAACACGATCACCTTCCTCACGCTGCGACAGCCGGACTGCAGGGCCTTGTCGGCCGCGGCCTTGAGTTCGATCGCCTGTCCGCCGCGCCAGCCGCCGTCGGCGGTGATCACGAGCTTCGCTTCGGTATCCTCGATCCGGTCCCTGAGCGCCGGCGCGGAAAAGCCGCCGAACACGACCGAATGGATCGCGCCGATGCGATTGCAGGCATGCATCGCGATCAGGATCTCCGGAACCAGCGGCATGTAGATGATGACGCGGTCGCCCGAGCCGATCCCCTGCGCCTTGAGCGCATTGGCGAAGCGGCACACCTCCGCGTGCAACTCGCGGTAGCTCAGGCGTCGCACATCGCCCGGTTCGCCCTCGAAAATCACGGCGGTCTTGTGACCGCGATCCGCCAGGTGGACATCGAGGCAGTTGTAGGAGGCGTTGAGACGGCCGTCCGTGAACCAGCGATAGTTGGGCGCGTGCCCGGTATCGAGCGCGACCGTGAACGGGGTGTGCCAGGTGAGTTCCCGGGCGCCCAGCTCGGCCCAGAACCCGACGTGGTCCTCGCGCGCGCGCCGCAGCAGGCTCTCGAGGTCCGCCGGCTTGATGCGCGCCCGCGCGGTGAACGCCGGCGAGGGGGGGAAAGTACGCTCCTCGAGGAGAACGGATTGGATGTTCTTGTCCGCCATGACTCTCTCCGCTGTGCGAACGCGCAGCATAGCGGAAAAAGCCTTGCCGGAACCCCCTGGTGCAGTGCCAGACGGCTGGCTCCGCGGTGTTAGCGCCCGCTAACCACGCAACTGCGCCAACAGCCGATCGATGCTTTCCCGCGCCTGCCGCGCGTAACCGGCGCCAAAAAGATTCGCGTGGTTAAGCACGTGGTAGAGGTTGTAAAGGTCCCGGCGCATGGGTTCGCCGGCGGCGGGCGGCGTCACCCCCTCGTACGCCTTGTAGAAGGCGTTGCCAAAGCCGCCAAAGAGCCGCGTCATCGCCAGGTCCGCCTCGCGGTCGCCGTAGTAGACGGCGACGTCGAAAACAACCGGTTCAATGTCCTCGCTCGCGAGCCAGTTGCCACCCCACAGGTCCCCGTGCAGGAGCGAGGGCGACGGCCGGTGACCGGCCAGCAACAGGTGCAGCGATTCGAGCAAACGCTGACCGGGCGCTTCCAGCATGTGCGCGTAGCCGCCGGCCACGGCGCGCGCCAGTTGCGGGCGCAGGCGCCGCTCGCGAAAGAACTCGGCCCAGTCGTCCGTCCACGCGTTCGCCTGCGGAGTGCGCCCGATCGTGTTATCGCGCGACCATCCAAAGCGCGGTGCGCTCACGGCGTGCAGGCGCGCAAGTCCCTCCCCCAGGCGCCGTTCACAGTCCGGGGTACGCGCACCGGCGGTAATCCATTCCAGCGCCAGGAATGCCGCGCCATCGGTGTAGCCGACGGCCAGCACCCGCGGCACGCGCACCGCGTGCGCGGCCTCGAGCTCGGCAAGTCCAGCCACCTCGGCCTCGAAGTCAGGCAGCCGGGCACGCGGGGCGACTTTGACAAACAGCGCGCCGCCCGCGCTGGGCCAGTGGTAACACTCGTTGATACTGCCGCCGGGCACCTTGCCCAGCGGACGTGGGGCACACAGCACCCCGGTGAGAATGGTGATCTCACGAGCGATGGTCGCGAAGCGCTCCATCGACGTCTCTTGCCCCACTTAAGAAAGCGGTGTGCCTGTGAGGTCGCAGAGTGTGTTCTCTTTCGCCCGCCGTGAGAACAGGGACCTCGGAACATCGGCTGAGCCTCGTACAGAGGCCGTTCAGTCGCGAAGGATTACGCTGGTTGTGACGAGTGTCTCTCCGGGAATAAGTCGATCGCGTGGACAATCGCGACCGGAAGCGGGTTGCGTGTTGTGGTTACGTGAGGAGTGCGTTATGGCAAAGAGCTTAGGGTTGGCTGCCGCCATCGTGGCGTCCGGGCTTGCAGGGTGCATCGTACAGCCGGTCGCGTATCGCCCGGCGCCCCCGCCGCAGCCGACACCGCCTCCGCCGGCGGTCGCCTATGAAAGCGCCGCCGAGGTGTCCGAGCCGCCGCCGCCGCTGCCGGTCTACGAGCAGCCGGCCTGCCCGGTGGCCGGATACATCTGGACTCCGGGCCTGTGGCGCTGGGGTCCGCAAGGTTACTTCTGGGTTCCCGGCACGTGGGTCGCGCCGCCGCAGGTCGGGCTGCTGTGGACGCCCGGCTACTGGGGCATGGCGGGGGCCGTGTTCGTGTTCCACGCCGGCTACTGGGGCCCGCATATCGGCTTTTACGGCGGCATCAATTACGGCGGCGGCTACATCGGTAACGGCTACGCCGGTGGTCGCTGGGTAAACAACAACTTCCAGTACAACACCGCGGTCACAAATGTGAACGTGACAAACATCCACAACACCTACAACCAGACGGTGGTCAACAACGTCACCGTTGTGAACAACACCACCATCAACAACACCAACATTACCCAGGCCAGCTACGCCGGCGCCCCGGGCACCCGCACGCAGCCCACCGCGCAGGAAGCGGCGGCTGTGAATGAACCGCACGTGCAGCCGACGGCCATGCAGGTGCAGCACGAGAGCGCGGCGCGCGCCAATCCTGAGTTGGCCGCGGCTCACAACCAGGGACATCCGGCGATTGCCGCAACCACCCACCCCGGGGCTTTCACCGGAGCGGGCGTGACGGCGGCCAAGCCGGTCGGCGCTCCCTGGCACCCCATAACGCCCCCTGCGGCCGTCAATAACGCGGCGCACGGCCCGGTGACTAACCCGATGCACGGTCCGGCTGCGTACGCTGCGCACCCTGGCTCCCCGACGCCTGCGGCGATGCCCGGGCATCCCGTGGCCGCCAACGGCGCCGCCCATAACGGGCAGCACGCGGCCCAGCCGGGTCAGCAGCAAAAGGCCAAGGCTGCGGCGAAAGCCAATCAGAAGAAGGGCGAGAACGGCAAGCCGCGCGAGGGCGAGCGGCCGTCGGAGCAGCGCGGCTAGCGGGCAAAAACCCACCGCCAGCGCTCAGCCCCTGACGGGTCAGGTGGCTTGCGGGGGAATGGAGTACGTGCCGACGGCGTGCGCCACCGGCGCATCAGTTCCCTCCGAGTACAGGGCTATTTCGCCTACCGCCAGCGCCTTGCCCACCTTCAACAGCTTGCACACGCCGACGATGCGCTTGTCGGGCGAGGGCTTGCGCAGAAAGTTGATGGTGAGGCTCGTCGTGACCGCAAGCGGAACGATGCCAATTTCCCCGAGAATGGCCACGTAGAGCGCGACATCGGCGACCGCCATGAGGACCGGACCCGACACCGTCCCGCCAGGCCGCAGGTCATCAGTGCGCACCGGATAGCTGAGCGTCGCCGAGGCATCGCCGACAGCCTCGACCACGAAACCCCGGTCCGGAAAAGCCGACGCCAGGAAGGCGCCTATTTCGCCCCTGGTGGCCATCAGGCGGCGGGCAGCTGCGCCAGACGCTCGCCCTGGCGGCGCAGGAACGGACCGAAATTCAGCTCATCGTAAAAGTCGCGCAGGGCCGGCATGTCTGGCAGCCGGCGCTTGAGTCCCAGGGGCTCAACTCCCAGGGACAGATCGCAGCTGATGCGCGTCAGCCGGCGCGCCAGGTACGCCGACTCGCGATGCTCGCTCAAGCGCGCACCGAGGGTAGGGGCGCCGCGCAGTTTCAGCCGCGCGACACTCGCCAGATCCGCGTAGATCTCATCCAGTGAACCGTAGGCCTTCATGAGGGAGGCCGCGGTGCGATGCCCGACGCCCGGAACACCGGGGATGTTGTCGACTTCATCCCCGGTGAGGGCGAGATAGTCCGCGAAGCGTTCGGGTGCCACGCCGAAGTGGCGCTCGATGTCATGGTAACCGAACTGCTCGCGCGCACCGAAATCCCAGAACAGGTCACCGTCGCGCATCAGTTGCGCGAGATCCTTGTCGCGCGTGATGTATGCCGAGCGCACGCCCTCATCGCGCATCAGGCTCGCCAGCGTACCGATGATGTCGTCGGCTTCGTACTCCGGATCCACAAACATCGCCAGCCCCAGGTGCCGGCACAGTTCCCGGCAGCGCCCGAACTGCTGCACCAGGTCCGCGGGCGCGCGCTCGCGGTTGGCCTTGTAGGCCGGGTAGATGCGGTTGCGGTAGGAGTTGGCGCGGCGCTGGTCGAAGGCCACGGCAATGTACGTCGGGCGCACCCGCTCGATCAGATCCCCGAGGAAGCGCGCGAACCCGAACACCGCGTGCACGGAATTGCCGTCCCGGTCCCGCATCTCGGGAAGCATGGAGTGGTAGGCGCGAAATACGTAGACCGAGGCGTCGACGAGGAAGATCAAGACGCTGACCCGTGGCGCAAGTCCGCAGCCACCTCAGGCAAGCCAGTGCTGGATGCGCGCGTGCAGCGGGCTCGAGCGCGGGAAGTGTGCGACCAGGTACTCCATCTGGTCGGCGAGCACCCGGCGGCCCTTGAGGAAAATATATTCCGCGTAGGTCGGCGTGAAGGGCACGGCGATGAGCTGCATCCTGGCCTGCTCGGGCGTGCGCGAGGCCTTGTGATTGTTGCAGCGCCGGCAGGCCGCCACCACGTTGGTCCAGATGTCGGTGCCGCCTTGACTAAAGGGGCGGATGTGGTCGCGCGACAGCTCGCGCGAGGCGAAGCGCTGGCTGCAGTACATGCACAGGTACGCGTCGCGCCGGAACAGCGTCTGGTTGTTCAGCGGCGGAACGTAGTCGTGACGGGTGTTGCCCGGATTGCCGGTATGGCCGACGGTCGCGACGATGGAGTTGACCTCCAGCACCGTGCGCCGCCCGCTGCGCGCGTTCACGCCACCATATAGCTCGTATAACAATGAACCGCAGGTGTAGGCCACCTGTTCCTGGTGGTACAGTCGCGCGGCTTCCTTGTAGTCGATCCATTCGAGCGGCATGCCGGCGACGTCGGTGCGCAGCACCATCTGCGACAGGCCGCGCGTCCCCGGTGCCGCGACGATGCGCAGCTCATCCAGGAGACCGTGGTCAGCGCGTTCAAGATCTATGCCCAGCATGGCCGCTGTAAGATACGGCAGTTATGTGCAAGAATTCAACCGCGCAAGATCCTAATTCAACACGAAAATTTTCGGTCCTTGGCCGCCTGCGTCACACTTCTCGCGAGGTCTTTGAATGCCAGTAACGATTGGCGCGCTGCGCGAAAGCACGCCCCAGGAAACGCGCGTCAGTCTCGTGCCCGAGGTCGCTGGCAAGTTCGCGGGCGCTGGCGCCCGCGTGCTCATCGAGCGCGGCGCCGGCGAGCGGGCGCGCTTCCCCGACTCTTTATATAAGAGTGTCGACTGGGCGGACTCAGCGGGCGCCGTGCTCAGCAGCGCCGACGTCGTCCTCACGGTGCAGCCCCTGAGCGTCTCCCAGATCCAGCAGCTGAAGCCGGCGGCTGTGGTGGTGGGCTACATGCAGCCCCACGCGCGCCGGGCCGAGGTGCGCGCCCTCAGGGATCGCGGGATCACCGCCTTCGCGATGGAGCTGGTGCCGCGCATTTCGCGGGCCCAGTCGATGGATGCCTTGTCATCGCAGGCCGCGATCGCCGGCTACAAGGCGGTACTCATCGCGGCCAACCAGTTGCAGAAATTCCTGCCGATGCTGACGACCGCCGCCGGCACGATCCGCCCGGCGCAGGTACTGGTCATCGGCGCCGGCGTCGCGGGGCTGCAGGCGATCGCTACCGCGCGGCGCCTAGGCGCCGTGGTCGAAGCCTATGACGTGCGCAGCGCGACCCGCGAGCAGGTCAAATCCCTGGGAGCCAAGTTCGTCGACACCGGGGTGAGCGCCGACGGCGCCGGCGGTTACGCGCGCGAACTCACTGTGGAGGAAAAGGCCGCGCAGCAGGAGGTGCTCGACTCGCGCATCGCCGCCGCGGATGCGGTGATCACGACCGCCTCGGTGCCCGGGCGGCCCGCTCCCAAGATCATCTCGCGGGCTGCGCTCGAGCGCATGCGCGCCGGCTCCGTGGTGGTCGACGTCGCCGCCGAGCAGGGTGGCAACTGTGAGCTCACGCGCGCCGGCGAAACCATCGAACACCAGGGCGTGAGCATCATCGGGGCGCTGAACCTGCCAGCCGCGCTCGCCTACAACGCGAGCGAGATGTACTCGCGGAACTTGCTGAACTTCCTCAAGCCCGCGCTGCAGAAGGGGGAACTCGTGATCGACTGGAGCGACGAGGTATTTGCGCAGGCATGCCTGACGACCGGCGGTGAGATCAGGCACCAGCCGACGGCCAAGGCACTGGAGGGTGCGACATGACCGGGATGGTAGCGCTTTATATTTTCATGCTCGCGGCCTTCACTGGCTACGAGGTCATCGCGCGCGTGCCGGTGATCCTGCACACGCCGCTCATGTCGGGTTCGAATTTCGTGCACGGCATCGTGCTGGTAGGCGCGATGGTGGCGCTCGGCGGCGCGCAGACGCCGCTGGAAAAAGCCATCGGCTTCATCGGCGTGCTGCTCGCCGCCGGCAACGCCGTCGGCGGCTACGTGGTCACCGAGCGCATGCTCGAGATGTTCAAGTCCAGCGGCGCGCGCGCCGGCGCGCACCCGAGGGCCCACTGATGCCCGCGTGGCTGTCAGCTACTCTCACGATCCAGGCGAGCTACTTCGTCACCGCGGCGCTCTTCATCATCGGGCTGAAGCGCATGAGCTCCCCGGTGAGCGCGCGCAGCGGCATCCTGTGGGCGGGCGCCGGCATGGCGGTCGCGACCCTGGTCACCTTCCTCTACCCCGGGATGTCCAACTACGGCCTCATCCTGCCGGCGATGTTCGTCGGCGGGGGGCTCGCGTGGTGGAGCGGCAAGCGCGTCGCCATGACCAACATGCCGCAGATGATCGCGCTCTATAACGGCATGGGCGGCGGCGCGGCGGCGGCGATTGCGGCGGTGGAGCTGTACCGCGGCGGGACGGAGGGCTACACGACCAGCACGCTGGCGGTAGCGGGCGGCATCATCGGCGCGGTCTCCTTCAGCGGCAGCGCCATTGCTTTCGGCAAGCTGCAGGGACTCATCACCCGCAGCATCCGCTTCAGCGGCCAGCAGATCCTGAACCTGGCGGTGCTTGCCGCCGCGCTGGTGCTCGGCGGCCTGGTTGCTTCCCAGGTCAACGCCTCGCCCGCCGTGGTCACGGGATTTTTCGTGCTGGCGCTCATTCTCGGGCTCACCATGACGCTGCCCATCGGCGGCGCTGACATGCCGGTGGTGATCTCCCTTTACAACGCGCTCACCGGACTTGCGGTCGCCTTCGAAGGCTTCGTGCTCAACAACGCCGCCATGATCATCGCCGGCACGGTGGTGGGCTCGGCGGGTACGCTGCTCACGCAGCTGATGGCGAAGGCGATGAACCGCTCGCTCGGCAACGTGCTGTTCTCCGGGTTTGGCGACACCGGCGCCGCGGCGACCGGGGAAGTCAGCGGCAGTCTGAAACCCATCGAAGCCGCCGACGTGGGCGTCATGATGGCGTTCGCGCAGAAAGTGATCATCGTGCCCGGCTACGGCATGGCGGTCGCCCAGGCGCAGCACAAGATCTGGGAGCTGTGTCAGCTCTTGATCGATCGCGGCGTGAACGTGCGCTTCGCGATCCACCCGGTCGCCGGCCGCATGCCCGGTCACATGAACGTGCTGCTCGCCGAGGCCGGCGTGCCCTACGATCTCATCGCGGATCTGGATGAGATCAACGCCGAGTTCGAGACCGCCGACGTCGCCCTCATCATCGGCGCCAACGACGTGGTCAACCCGGTCGCCCGCACCGACAAGTCGAGCCCGATCTACGGCATGCCGATCCTGAACGCCGACAAGGCCAAGAACGTCATCGTCATCAAGCGCGGCAAGGGCGCGGGCTTCTCCGGAATCGAGAACGCCCTGTTCTACCTCGACAACACCCGCATGTTGTATGGGGATGCGCAGAAGGCCGGAGCGGAACTTATCCAGGCGATCAAGGCGGTGTGAGGCCCGCATGTATCGCCGAACTCTTCTCCGGGGCCTCACTGCCCTGCCGCTGCTCGCGGTCCCCGCGCCGTTGTTGCTGGCCGCCAGCCGCTTCACACGCTCGAAGCCGCGCCGTGTCCGCCCCGCCGATCCCGCCTGGCCCACGGCCGCGCAATGGCAGGAGCTCAACGACGCGGTCGGCGGCAATCTCATCAAGGTGCCGCCGCTCTTCAGCGCCTGCGAAGCCGAGCCGGGTGGCGCGGCCTGCCAGGAGGTCGGCGCCAACATCAGGAATCCCTTCTACATCGGCGATCAGCCCGCCGGGACTGAAGTTTCAGGCTGGCTGGATGCCTGGACGCCGGCGCCGAGCGCTTATGCCGTGAAGGCGCGCAACAGCGCCGACGTCGTCGCCGCTGTCAACTTCGCGCGTGACCACAACCTGCGCCTGGTGGTGAAGGGTGCCGGTCACAGCTACCAGGGCACCTCGAACGCTGCGGATTCGCTCCTGATCTGGGCGCGGGCGATGAATGCGGTGACGTTGCACGACGCATTCGTGCCGCGCGGCTGCGAGGGCAAGGTGCAGCCCGTGCCGGCCGTGACCGCGGGGGCCGGCAGCATGTGGATCGATCTCTACGACGCCGTGACTTCCAGGGCCGGCCGTTACGTCCAGGGCGGCGGGTGCACCACGGTGGGGGTCGCCGGACTCGTACAAAGCGGCGGCTTCAGCAGTTTCTCCAAGGGCTTCGGCACCGCAGCTTCCGGGCTGCTCGAAGCCGAAGTGGTGACGGCCGACGGCAAGGTGTTGACTGTAAACGCCGGCAGCAACCCTGACCTGTTCTGGGCCCTGAAGGGCGGTGGCGGCGGCAGCTTCGGCGTCATCACGCGCCTCACCCTGCGCACGCATGAACTACCGGAGTTCTTCGGCGCCGCGTGGGGGAGTATCAAGGCGCAATCCGATACGGCATTCAAAAGACTGCTGGCGCAATTCTTCGCGTTCTACGCCGAGCATCTCTTTAACCCGCACTGGGGTGAGCAGGTCGCGATCGGCACCGACAACACGCTGACCCTCAAGATGGTGTGCCAGGGGCTCAACAGTCAGCAGATTGCAGCCCTGTGGCAGCCGTTCCTTTCATGGGTGAGCGCGGCGCCGCAGGACTTCACGGTGAAAGACGCGCTGGCGGGCGCGGCGATCGCCGCCCGGCATTGGTGGGAAATCGAGGGCACGCACCGCATGATCCGCGACAGCCGTGCGGGCGCCCCCGCGCATCACGGCTACTGGGACGGCGACCAGGCACAGGTGGGCGCGTTCCTGCACGGCTATGATTCAGTCTGGCTCCCGGGCTCGCTCCTGGAGCAAGAGCTGCACCCGCAGCGGCTCGTCAACGCGCTGTTCGCGGCGAGCCGCCACAAGGAAGTCGGCCTGCACTTTAATAAGGGCCTCGCCGGCGCGCCGGACGCGGCGATCGCCGCGGCGCTGGACACCGCCACGAACCCGGGTGTCATCGGCGCCTTCGCGCTCGCCATCATCGCCGACGGCGAGGGTCCGGCCTATCCTTCCATGGCGCGCCCGGCTATCGATGTGGGCGCGGCGCGCGCGGACGCGCGCGCGATCGATGCGGCCGCCGCACAGCTGCGCCAGGTCGCGCCCGGCGCCGGTTCCTACGTCTCGGAGAGCAACTATTTCAATGCCAGCTGGCAGGAAGCCTTCTGGGGCGCAAACTATGCGCGTCTGCGCGCCATCAAGTCGAAGTACGATGCGGACGGATTGTTCTTCGTTCACCACGGCGTGGGGAGTGAGGACTGGAGTGCCGACGGCTTCACCCGGATCGCATGAATGTACGAACATCGCCGCCACCCGCCGCTGCCTTACAGGCTCTTCCTGTGGCGCCTGCTGGCGCACGTCGCGCTCGCGGCGCTGCTGCTCGCCCTGTCTTTGTGGCTCGGCATGCTCGGCTACGAGCACTACGAGCATCTGGCGTGGCGCGACGCTTTCCTGAACGCCTCCATGCTCCTCGGCGGGATGGGCCCGGTGAACAATCCGGTAACGCCGGCGGGCAAGCTGTTCGCTGGCTGGTACGCGCTGTATGCCGGCATCGTGTTCCTCGTGACCGCGGGCATCGTCCTGGCGCCCGTCGTGCATCGCGGCTTACACCTCTTTCACTGCGACGAGAAGGACAAATGAACCTGCACGCGCCTTTCGACGCCCTTGCCACCCTGGCCGCCGCCGCGTTCTTCGCCGTAACGCAGCTGCACGCCGCGAGCGCACTGGCCGCCACGCCGCCCGCGAATACGGCCACCAAGCCCCCGACCGCCGCCCAGGTCCTCGCCGCCTCCGCGCCCGCGGACTGGCGGCCGCTCGATCCGCGCAACACGCTCTACATGGACCTGCCGGCGGGTCGCGTGATCATCGAGCTCGCGCCGCAGTTTGCGCCGCACCACACCGCCAATCTCGAGGCGCTGGCGCGCGAGGGCTACTTCGATGGCCTGTGGATCATGCGCGCGCAGGACAACTACGTCGTGCAGTGGGGCGATCCGGATGAGAAGAAGCCGATCCACAGCGCGCAGCGCACGCTACCCGCGGAGTTCGAGCGGCCGCTGCGCGATCTGGTGATCCGCAAGCTCCCGGACCCCGACACCTATGCGCCGGAGACCGGCTTCGCGGATGATTTCCCGGCGGCGGCGGATCCGGCGATCGGCCGCGCCTGGCTGACGCATTGCTACGGCATGGTGGGAGCCGGCCGGGACAATGACGTCGACAGTGGCGGCGGCACCGAACTGTATGTGGTCATCGGCCAGGCGCCGCGTCATCTCGACCGCAACATCACGCTCCTGGGGCGCGTCGTGCAGGGCATGGATCTGCTCGCGGTGATGCCGCGCGGCACCGGCGCCTTGGGCTTCTACGAGCGCCCGGCCGAGCGCACCGTGATCAGGTCCGTGCGTGTTGCCGCGGACGTCCCGGAAAAGGAGCGCACGCCACTCGAGGTACTGCGCACCGACACGCCGACATTTGCGGCCTATCTCGAAGCACGGCGCAACCGGCGCGAGGAATGGTTCAAGGTGCCCGCCGGGCACATCGACGTCTGTAACCTCGCCATTCCGTCCAGGCCAGCGGCGACTGCGGCGGCGCCGAAGTAGCCTAATGCGGCGGGCGGGCGAACGGCGGATTCATGCGCCGCGCACCCGCATTTCTCCTTTCGTTTTTCTTGTCACGCGCGCGCTGCGCCATCTCCTTGCGTTCAGCAGGCGAGGCGCGGTTCCACTGCTCGCGCAGCATCTGGCGCCGCTCGGCGGGCAGCTGCTGGAAACGGTGGAAGTTCTCCCGCACCGCCGCCTGTTGCTCCGGTGGCAGAGCCTGGAAACGCTGCCAGCGACCGCGCAGCGCATGGCGCTCATCCGGCGGCAACGCGTTCCATCGTGAGAAGCGCTCGCGCGCAGTGTCACGCTCGGATTGCGACATCCCGAGCCAGCGCTCGCTGCCGTGCGCGAGCGCCTGCTGCCGCCCCGGCGGCAAGCTGCTCCACTGGCCGCCGAACTTCGACAGCAGCTGCTGCTGCTGCGGCGAAAGACTCGACCACGCCACGGGCGCGGGAGGACTCGACGGCGCGGCCGGCAGCTCCTGGGCAAACGCAGGTGTCGCCGCCGCCATGAGCAGCGCGACCAGCAGCGAATAGAGTTTGTTAGTCATTGATTCTTCATTCCGGATGCGGCCGTCGGCGGCGGCTGCGAAGGCGGCCGGGACGGCACTGCGCCCTTGGCGGGAGATTGCGCCTGCGGGCGGCCAGATTGCGCCAGGTAGTCCGGGTTCACGTCTGCCAGCCGATCCACACTGCCAAGAAATTCGAGAAAACTCGGGTCCGGATTCTCGGGCGCGCTCTTGTGGCCGTCGTCGGCCCAGTCCGCAGCGCCGCTGAGCGCCAACATCATGAGCACGCCTAAGCCCGCTCGCCGTGTCCACATCAGCCTTTGCTCTCGCCACTCGCATCGTTCTGCGCCGCCGCCCATTCGTAAAACGAGCCGTCCCAACCCTGCATCAGTTCCATCGCGTCGCTGTCCGCCAAAAGATCAATGTCCTCCACCGCCGGGGCCTCCGCGGTTACATGCGAGGCCAGCACCGGCAGCTCGGCGGCAGGATGACGCTGCCAAAGCACGACGGCCACCAGCAGCGCGGCGGTGACCGCGCCCGCCGGCATCAGCGTGAAGCCGCGCCACCATGGCGCGCGTGTCGCGGCCGCCGTCACGGCAGCCTGGCGCGCCTGGTTCAGGCGCGAGCGCGTACGGGCATCGATGCGCCGCACGCTCTCTTCAAGCACCGTGCGCGCGTTGCGTTCAAATTCCGACAGTGGTTCTGACAGCGGACTCATACGTACAGATCCCCGAGTTGCGCGCGCAGTGCCTGCACAGCACGAAAATAATGGGTCTTGACGCTGCCCTGGGAGCAACCCATGGCGAGGGCGGTGGCGGCAACATCCAGCCCCTCGAGCGCGCGCAGGAGAAACGCCTGCTGCTGCCGCCGGGGCAGCTCCCCGAGCGCCTTCTCCAGGGCGCCGATCGCCTGGTCCAGTTCCAGCCGCTGTGCCGGCTGCGGTTCCAGGCTCGGTGCCTGCGCAATCGGATCCAGCTCCTCGTCGTCCTCGTCGCCGCGAAACGGCAGCCAGGCGATGACGCGGCCGCGTACGGTGCGCCGCCGCTGCATGTCGCGGATGCGATTCTCGAGTATGCGGTAGAAGAGCGGCCGCCACTCTTCCGGGGACCGGTCGGCGTACGCGCGCGCGAGCTGCAGCATCGCGTCCTGCACCGCATCATGCGCGTCGTCTTCGTGCCGCAGGGCCGCCTGGGCGATCTTGAATGCCTTGAGCTCGACGCTGGCCAGGAACTGGTTCAGCGCACGGGATCGGGTCTGATGAGAGGAATCCGTCAGGTCCACGTCGCCGTGTAATGCGGCCGGCATGCTATAAGGCGACGCGAGCGTAGCAAACTCCGACATGCCCTGTATAACGCACGCGTGCGGGACCTGGTTGACGCCCCGGATGCAGCGCAAGCCACTGATTTAACTTAGACGTAGGACCTGTGCCCAAAGTCTTCCGGGTGGCGCTCGACACCCCGCTTCGCCGGCTGTTCGACTACCTGCCTGCCACCGCCGGCCAGGCAGGAGTCATGCCCTCGGTGGGGGCACGGGTGCGCGTGCCATTTGGGCGCCAGCGGCTCATCGGGCTGGTTGTCGAGATCGCAGCTGACTCCGAGCTGCCCGCCGAGCGGCTCAAGCCCATCCTCGAGGTTCTGGACCGCACCGCGGTAGCGGACGCGGGCGTACTGGGTCTTTGCGGGTGGGCGGCCCAGTACTACCACCACCCGATCGGCGAGGTGTTCGCGAGCGCCCTGCCCAAGGCGCTGCGCCAGGGAGCCAGTGCGGTGGCCAACGAGGAGTGCTGGTCCGCCACCGCCGCCGGGGTGGACTCGCACTCGAGGGGTGAGCCGCGCCGGGCGCCGAAGCAGCGCGCGCTGCTGGAGTTTCTGTGTGCGGATGGCCCCGCCGCGCCCGGCACGCTCGATGCGCGCTTCGGATCGTGGCGCGAGGCTGCGCGGGCGCTCGCCTCCCGGGGCTGGATTGCGAGCGTCGAGCTGCCGCGTGAGCCGCCCACGGAAAGTACCGGCGGCCGCGCGCACGGACCGGAGCTTTTTGCCGAACAACACGCCGCGGTCGAGGCGGTTGCCGAACAGCTGGGAACTTTCCGCGCCTTCGTGCTCCATGGCATCACCGGCAGCGGCAAGACCGAGGTGTATCTGCGCCTGGTCGAGCGTGTGCTCAGCGCGGGCCGCCGGGCGCTGGTGCTGGTCCCGGAGATCGCGCTCACGCCGCAGCTCGTGGGGCGCTTTCGCGAGCGCTTCGGCGTGCCCATGGCCATGCTGCATTCGGCGCTGACTGACCAGGAACGGCTCGGCGCGTGGCGCGCTGCTTTCAGCGGCCAGGCGCGCATCGTGCTCGGCACGCGCTCGGCAGTGTTCGCGCCAGTCCCGGATCTGGGTCTGATCGTGGTGGACGAAGAGCACGATGCGTCCTTCAAACAGCACGAAGGCGGGTTTCGCTACTCGGCGCGCGATCTGGCCGTGGTGCGCGCCCAGCACTCGGGAGTGCCGGTCCTGCTCGGCTCGGCGACGCCATCGCTCGAGACCCTGCACAACGTCGCCGCGGGGCGTTACACGCACCTGCGCCTACAGCGGCGCGCGGCCGAAGCGCTGCCGCCCAGGCTCGCCCTCCTGGATCTGCGCACCAGTGCGATGCAAGGCGGCATCTCGACGCAGGCGATGCTGGCCATCGAGCGACACCTGTGTGACGAGGGCCAGGTGCTGGTGTTTCTGAACCGCCGCGGCTACGCGCCGACACTCCTGTGCACCGCGTGCGGGTGGATCGCACCCTGCCGCGATTGCGACGCCCGGCTCACCGTGCATCTGTCCGCCGGGCGGCTGCGCTGCCATCACTGCGGCGCCGATGCGCCCCTGCCGCCGCGCTGCCCCGTGTGCGGCTTCGCCGTCAAGGCCGTGGGCCAGGGCACGCAGCGCGTGGAGGAGATCCTGCGCGAGCGCTTTCCCGGGAGTGCGATCGCGCGGCTGGACCGGGACGCGGTGCGCAAGCGTGGCGACCTCGAGGCGGTCGTGCGCCGGATCGATTCGGGCGAGGCACGTATCCTCGTCGGCACACAGATGGTGACCAAGGGGCATGATTTTCCGAACATGACGCTGGTGGTGGTGCTGAACGCCGACCAGGGCCTGTTCAGCACCGACTTTCGCGCCCCCGAGCGCCTCGCGCAGACCATCGTGCAGGTGGCGGGGCGCGCGGGACGCGGCAGCAGGGCCGGTGAAGTGTTGATCCAGACCGAATTCCCCGATCACCCGTTGCTGCAGAACCTGCTCGCGGCGGGCTACGAGGGCTTCGCGCACGTGGCGCTCGAGGAGCGCTCGCTTGCCGGCTGGCCGCCGTTCAGTCGCCTGGCGGCGTTGCGCGATTCCGCGCCGACCCGGGAAGCGGCGCTCGGATTCCTGAGCGCCGCCCGCGCGCTGGTCGCGCGCGCGCCCCGCGGCGTGCGGCTGTTAGGACCGGTGCCTGCGGCGATGGCGAAACGCGCCGCGCGCTACCACGCGCAACTGCTCATCGAGAGCGCGGATCGCACGCGCCTGCATGCCTTCCTGGATACGTGGCTCCCGCAAGTTGAAGGCCTCAAGGGCGCGCGCGCAGTGCGCTGGTCGCTGGATGTGGATCCGCTCGAGCTGTTTTGATTCGGGTAAACTCACGCCGCTTAAGCACCTGCGCGGATTTCCACGCTTTTGAAAACCGAACTCGAGCAACTGCTGCTCGCCGCCCTTACCCGGCTGAGCGGCAGTGTTCTGCCCGCAATGCCCGCCGCCTCCGCGGTGGTGGTGGAGCGCACCCGCGATGCGCAGCACGGCGACTTTGCGACCAGTGTGGCGTTGCGCCTGGCGAAGCCGGCGCGAAAAAATCCGCGCGAGCTCGCGGCCGCGATCGTGGCGGCGCTGCCGGCGAATCCGCTGGTGGCGCGCACCGAAGTCGCCGGCGCCGGCTTCATCAACTTCCACCTGACCCCGGCCGCCTACGCGCGCGAGCTTGAGTGCATCCACGCGCAGGGCGCCGCCTACGGTGAAAGCACCCTGGGGGGTGGTGAGCGGGTGCTGGTGGAGTTCGTGTCTGCAAATCCGACCGGCCCGCTGCACGTCGGGCACGGCCGCCAGGCCGCCTACGGCGCGACGCTCGCCAACCTTCTCGGCGCGGTGGGTTTCAGCGTCGCGCGCGAGTACTACGTCAACGACGCCGGGCGGCAGATGGACATCCTCGCCGTCAGTACCTGGGTGCGCTACCTCGAACTGTGCGGCGAAGCGCTGCCGTTTCCGCACAACGGCTACCGCGGCGAGTACGTGCGCCCGCTGGCGCTGCAGTTGCAAGGCGTGGCCGGGGAAAAGCTGCGGCAGCCTGCGGCGGCAGTGCTCGCGAACCTGCCGGCGGACGCGCCCGCCGGTGACAAGGAGGCGTACATCGATGCGCTCATCGGCCGCGCGCGCGAGCTCATCGGGCCCGCAGGCTTCCGCCAGGTGCTGGAGCTCTCGCTCAGCGCAATGCTCGCCGACATCCGCAACGACCTCGCCGAGTTCGGCGTGCTGTTCGATCGCTGGTGTTCGGAAAGTGCGCTCGCGGAGAGCGGCGCCATCGATCATGCACTCGCGGTGCTCAAGGAGCAGGGACGGCTGGTCGTGAAGGACGGGGCCACCTGGTTCCGCGCCAGCGAGTTCGGCGATGAAAAGGATCGCGTGGTGGTGCGCGAGAACGGCCAGAAGACTTACTTCGCCTCCGATATCGCCTATCACCTCGAGAAGCGCGAGCGCGGCTTTGCGCGCCTCATCGATGTCCTCGGCGCCGACCACCACGGCTACGTCGCGCGCGTGCGCGCCGGTCTCATCGCCATGGGTCAACCGCAAGATTGCCTGGAGGCGACCCTGATCCAGTTCGTGAGCCTGTTCCGCGGCACGGAAAAAATCCCCATGGGCAAGCGCGAGGCGCAGTTCGTGACGCTGCGGCAACTGCGCACCGAGGTCGGCAATGATGCCTGTCGCTTTTTCTACCTCATGCGCAGCCACGAGCAGCCGCTGGATTTTGACCTGGAGCTCGCCAAGGCGCGCAGCAACGACAACCCGGTCTACTACATCCAGTACGCGCACGCGCGCGTGGCGAGCGTCATGAAGCAGCTCGCGGTGCGCGGTCTGAGCTTCGATCCTGCCCAGGGACTTGCCAGCGCGGCGCTGCTGGTGAGCGAGCAGGAGCAGGCCGTGCAGCGCGCCGTCACGCGCTACCCGGAGATCCTCGAGCAGGCGGCCGTCAACCGCGCGCCGCACACGCTGGTGCACTATCTGCGCGAGCTTGCCAACGTCTTCCACACCTACTACAACGCCGCGGGCTTCATCGTCGAGGATCCGGCGCTGCGCAACGCGCGCCTGAGCCTGGTACTCGGCGTGCAGCAGGTGGTGCGCAACGGACTTCACCTGCTCGGCGTGTCCGCGCCCGAGAGCATGTAGGGCGCATGGCCAGACTCAGCGCGCGCGACTACAAGTCGAGCCAGCGCCGCTCGCTGGACTTGCGCAAGTGGCGCGAGTTCGGCTATGGCGCGCTCGCCGGCGTCGTGCTAGCCAGCATCGCGTTCGTGTACCTCGGCGGCCGCGCGCATAAGGCCCAGGAGCCCACCGATGCCCCGCACCCGGAACCCCACCGCGCGCTGGCGGCGGACACCGATCCGGGCGGGGTCGCCGCCGCCAAGCCGTCAGCGAAGTACGACTTCTACGAGATGCTGCCCAACTTCGAAGTAGTGGTGCCGGAAAAAGACAAGGACGTCAAGCGCGACCTGCCGGCGGCCGCGAAGATCGAGCGTCCCGGGGTCTACGTGCTGCAGGCCGGCTCGTACCGCAACCAGGCGGACGCCGAGCGGGTGCAGAAGCAGCTGGCACTGCAGGGAGTGCAGGCCAAGGTGCAGCGGGTTGCCGTGGACGCGGATGTCTGGCACCGCGTGCGCATCGGCCCGATCAGCAACCTCGACGAGGTCAACAAGGTGCGCAAGCAGCTGCGGGCCGCCGAGGTGGATGCGCTCGTCATCCGTGTGGGAGACTGACAGCAGCAAACCCTCGGAGCCTTCAGATGCGAACCGCCCTCCTCACCGTGTTGTTACTGCAGGTTCCACCGGCCCTGGCGCAGCAGGGCCCGCCGTCGGATGCATCGCTGCGGCAGCTGTTTGCGGCCTCGCACGTCAACAGGTTTCTGGACGCCTACCTGGGGCAGCTGGATTCGGGCATGCAGGCCGGCATGCGTGCGGCGCTCAACGGCAAGACGCCCAACGCGAAGCAGCAGCAGATCATGGATGATATGCGCACCAGGATGGTCGACCTGTTCAGGGAGTCGCTCACCTGGGAGAAACTTGAACCCACCATGACCGACATCTATCGCAAGGACTTCACGCAGCGCCAGGTGGACGACATGCTGAAGTTTTACCGTTCGCCTACCGGCGTCGCCATGATCGACAAGATGCCGCTGGTGATGCAGCAGGCGAGCCAGAGCGTCCAGGGCATGCTGCCGCCCCTGATCGAGAAGCTGCAGCAGATCCAGAAGGACGGTGCGGCGCGATTGAAGGCCGCCGACAATGCCCAGGATGCGGGCGCGCCGGCAGCCGCGCCACCGCCACCGCCGCCGCCGCAATAACGCTCAGTCCTCGCTGATATTCCTGAAATCCACGCCGAGCGAGCGCAGCTTGCGGTACAGGTGCGTGCGTTCCATGCCGACGCGCTTGGCGAGCTGCCCGACCTTGCCGTTGCACAGCAGCAGCTGCTGCTGCAGGTAGGCGCGTTCAAACTGCTCACGCGCCTCGCGCAGCGGTAGCGCCAGGAGGTCCTGCTTCACCAGCGGCTCATCGGGCGGGGTCTGCACGGCCAGCTCACGTTCGATTTCCTCGAGGCGTATCTCCTCGGTGCCGCCATGGATCAGGAGCCGATGCACGAGGTGGCGCAGCTCGCGCACGTTGTCGGGCCACGGGTAGTTGCGCAGCCGGTTCTGGGCCGCGACGCTGAAGCGCCGGAACGTCAGTCCGTCGGTGTCCACCAGTCGATCGACGTGATGGCGCAGCAGATCCGGCACATCCTCCGCATATTCGCGCAGCGGCGGCACGCGCATGATCAGCACGTTCAGGTGCGCGAGCAGATCCCGGCGCAGCGTCTCGCCGCCGGCGCGCTGTTCGATGCCCGGCTGGCCCGCCGCCAGGAGACGTGCGCGGAAGGCGACTGTTTCGCTGCCGCCCAGGCGCGTGAACTGCCCCGACTCGAAGACGCCCGCGAGCAGGCGCTGCACGCCCGGCGGCAGATCCTCGAGCTCCTGCAGGTAGAGCGAGCCGCTGCCGGCCTCCTCGAGAAGTCCGATCACTTTGGGGCTGCCCGGTTCCTCGCGCCCGAAGAGCCGTGCCTCCGCGTCCACCTCGCGCAAGGTGCTGGCGATGAGCGCGACGAAGGGCGCGCCGGCGCGCGGCCCGTGCTCGTGCAGATAGCGCGCAAAGGCCTCGCGGCCGGAGCCGGGTTCACCGACCAGCAGCACCGGCGAGGGATTGGCGGCAATCTGCTGCAGGTCGGCGCGCAGCTGCTGCATGAGACGGCTCTTGCCGACCGGGATGGCGAGCGGCGAGCCGAGCAGCTTCCCCGACTGACGGTGCCGCCGGCCGGCATCAAGCGCGCGCTCGACCGTGCGCAGCAGCTTCGCCAGCGACAAGGGCTTCTCCACGAAGTCGAAGGCGCCGAGGCGCGTGGCCTCCACCGCGGTCTCCACCGTGCTGTGCCCGGACATCATGACGACCGGACAGCCGTCGGTGGCGCCGACCGACCACTCGCGCAGGAGCGTGATGCCGTCGACGTCCGGCATCCAGATGTCGAGCAGCACGAGGTCGGGAATCTGCCGGGCACGCGAGGCACGCGCCTGTGCGGCGTTGGCGGCAACGGCCACCTCGTAGCCTTCCTCGGAGAGGATCTCCTTCAGCAGGCCGCGGATGTCCGCCTCGTCGTCAACCACCAGAATATGTGGAGTGCTCATGCCCTTTCCCTCCGCAACTGATCGCGCCGCTCCCGCGCGCCGCCGGCGGCGGAGCGGGTGCTGTCTTTCACCGGCAACACGACCCGCACACGTGCGCCGCCCTGCGGCCGGTTGTCTGCATCAATCCGCCCACCGTGTTCCTCGACGATCTTCTTGACGATCGCGAGCCCGAGTCCGGTGCCCTTGGGCTTGCTGGTCACGTAGGGATCAAACACCCGGCCGAGGAGCTCGCGCTGGAAGCCCGGTCCATTGTCACACACGGTAACCTCCGCGTACGCCGCCTCGGGCGTCTCTTCAAAATGAGTCGCGATCTCCACCAGTGGCTCGGCTGTGCCCTCGAGGGCTTCCAGGGCATTGGTCAGCAGGTTGTTGAAAATCTGCCGCACCCGGCCACGGTCCGCTTCGATGCCCTCCAGGGCCGCATCCAGATCGAGCCGGATGCGGGCCCGCGGGTCCTGCGAGCGGTACAGGTCCGCGACCTCCGTGACCAGCTGGTTCAGGCTGAAGCGGCTGATCTGCATTTCCGGCGCACGCGCGTACTCGCTGAAGGCATTGACCATCTGCTGCATGGTCTGCACCTGCTGCACGATGGTGCGGGTGCCGCGCTCGAGGATCTCGGCGTCGCCCTCGTTCATGCCGGCGAGCAGGCGCCGCCGCATGCGCTCGGCCGACAGCTGGATGGGCGTGAGGGGATTTTTGATTTCGTGCGCCAGGCGTCGCGCCACCTCGCCCCAGGCGGCGTCGCGCTGCGCCTGCAGCAGCGCGGTGATGTCATCGAACACGATGACGAAGCCCATGTCCGAATCCTCCCCGGGCAGCGCCGTGCACGCGCACATGAGCGTGCGCCGTCCGCTGGCGCTGTCGAGGTCGATCTGCTCGCGCCACTCTTCGCGGCCGCCGGCGAAGCGCACCGCCAGCGCCGCCACGAACTGCCCCAGCCGCTCGTTGCCGGCGGCGAGTTCCGGCAGCGCGCGCCCGGTCGCGCTCGACAGCTCGCCGCCGAGAATCGCACCCGCGGCATCATTCGCCATGCGCAAGGTCATGTTGTGGTCGATGGCGAGCACCCCGGTGGACAGGCGCGCGAGAATGATCGCCAGACGCTCGCGCTCGCGCTCCACAGCCTGCTGGCTGTGCGTGGCCTCCGCGCGCGCGCGCCGCAGCCGCTTGGTCATGTCGTTGAAGGAATGCACGAGAAAGCCCATTTCGTCGCGCGAGGGCAGCGGCAGGCGCGTGGCGAAATCGCCCTTGCCGACGGCGCGGGTGCCGGCGATGAGATCCTGCACCGGGCGTACCAGGCGCTGCGCCGAGTAGATCGCGCCGTAGATGGCGGCCAGCATCGCCAGCAGCACCACGAGGGTGAGTGTCAGGCGGAAGCTGATTTTCAGCGGCTCGCGTATCGCGGCCAGGTCCCCGTACTGGTTGTAGGAGCTCTGTACCGCTTCGGAGAGCGCCGCGAGCTGCGCCGGCACCGGGTAGATCGCCACCACGAAGCGTGGCTCGCGGCTGCCCGGATCCGCGAGCGAAGCGCCGGTGCGGATGAGATAGCGGCCGTCGGCCTGCGGCTCGAGGCTCACGTACGGCAGGTGCTGTCCGACCTGCCGTACGAGGTCCGTAGGCGGCTGGGTCGGCAGACTGTCGAGTGGATTCTCCAGACTCGCCGCGATGATGCGCTCGTGGGGGCCAAAGAGGGCGATCTCCAGCGCCTCGCTCACGCGCCGCTCCGCGTCGAGCTTCGACTGCACGTCCCCGGGAGCGGCGCCGGCGAGCGCCCCGGCCAGCGTCACGGTGCGGTGCGAGTATTCGCGCATGCGCAGGTCGAGCGCCGCGCGCGACAGCACCAGCGCATCACTCAGGCCCTGCTTCACCTCCACCTTGAACCAGCTGTCGATCCCCTGGTTGATGAACTCGAGCGAGGACAGGTACACGATCAGAAGCGGCGCGATGACCAGCGCGCCGAAGATCCCGACGGTGCGCGCGGTGAGGCGCGAGCCGGGCACGTGCGCGCGATAGTCGCGCACCAGGCGCCAGATCTTGCGCGCCAGGAGCACGCTCAACGCGAGCACCCCGCACACATCGGCGCCCAGGATCCACAGCTGCAGCCGGCCGAACTCGGCGGAGTTCTGCACGCTCTTGGCGAGCAGGAGGAAGGCGCCGAGCCCGATGGCGCTCCACAGCACCGCCTGCCCGATGGCAACCCAGCGCATACCCCGTGGTGGGCGCCCGCTTATACGGGGAGCGACCATGTGTACCACTCGCTGACGCGGTTCCAATCGTCGGTCCAGAACAGTATCGCCCGCAACGATGCAGGCAGATGGCCACGGCGCACGCCGGCGCGCACGTTGATGGTGTAGCTGCCGCCGTCGAGCTGCGGTTCGACGAGTATCGGCCAGGCGTCCACCTTGCCGAGGTAGTCGAGCGCCTCCTCGAGTCCCGGGAAGGTCTCCTGGTCACCGCTGCGGGTATCGCGCACCACGTAACGCTCGCTCACCGCGTGATAGGTCAGCTCGCGGCGCAGCGTCAGGTCCACGACATTGGCGTTGAACCACAGGTGCCGTTCGCGATCGACGCGCGCATCCAGGTCGAAGGTGAGCGTGATGCCATCGCGCAGCGCGTCACGAATGGCCGGGTTGTCCGGGTATTGCACGCGCGCGTGCAGCAGGAATACACCCTTGTCGATGTTGACGTACGCGGAGCGCACCTCGAGTACGCCGTCGAGCGCGTCGCCAAACGCGAGACCCCAGGCGGCCAGCGCCAGGATCAGGAAAACAGGTGAGCGCCGTAGCATGGATGCAACAACAGACCTCGGGAGGATCTGCGACCGGGGTCGGGTGTCTTAAGTTCCGGTCGTTGTCTTTTCGAGACAAGCATAATAGAAGCCGTCCGTCCCCGCCTCAGCTCCCGGCAGGAGCTGCACCCCGATGGGCCGATCCTTCGCTCCGGGGGCCAGATCTGCGGCCGCGGGCATGCGGGCTAGGCGCATTCCGGGGTCTTGCCTGAGCCACTGATCGACCACGATCTCGTTCTCTTCCGGGAGCACAGAGCAGGTGCAGTAGAGCAGCCGTCCCCCGGGGGCGAGCATGCTGGACGCGGCCTTGAGGATCGCGAGCTGCCCGGCCGCAAGCTGGGCGATATCGCCCGGCCTGCGCAGGAGCTTGATGTCGGGGTGGCGACGGATGACGCCCGTCGACGAGCACGGGGCGTCGATGAGAACGCGTTCGAACGGGCGGCCGTCCCAGAAGGTCTCAGGTTTGCTCACGTCGGCGACCAGCAGCCCGGCGGTGCGCCTGAGGCGTTTCAGGTTCTCATCGATCCGCGCGACCCGTGCCGCGTCGATGTCGACGGCGGTGAGCGTCACGCCCGGGAGTCCCTGCTCGAGCAGGTGCCCGGTCTTGCCGCCCGGTGCCGCACACGCGTCCAGCACCCGCATTCCCGCCCTCACGTCCAGGAGCCCCGGAGCGAGCTGGGCACCCGTGTCCTGTACCGACACCCAGCCTTCCTGGAACCCCGGCAGAGCCGATACCATCACTGGGTGCTTTAATGTAACGGCAGACCCGATCCATTGACTCGGTAACGAGTCAATCCCAGCCGCCGTCAATTGATCAACGTACTGTGCCTGGGAGGTTCGGGATGCATCCACCCGCAGGGTCATCGGCGGATGCGCGTTGTTCGCCGCGAGGATCGATTCGCACTCGGCAGGCCACGCTGAGGCCAGTTTCTCAGCCAGCCACGGGGGATGAGCGGTGCGCTTCGCGTCACTCTTATCGACGCGCGCGAGGAGCGCCACGCGCTCGCGGACAAAGCGGCGCAGCACGGCGTTGACGAAGCCGGTGGCGCGCTCGGACTTGAGGATCCGCGCGGCATCGACTGCGGCGTGAACCGTCGCCTCGGGCGCGTTGCGGGAGTATTCGACCTGGTGAGCCGCCACCGCGAGGAGCGCGCCGACGGGCGCGGACACCGCAGAGGGTCTCACCAGCAGCGGCTCGAGGGCGGGCGCGAGACGCAGGTACCAGCGCATGGTGCCGAGGGCAATGGCACGAATGGCAGCGCGGTCGGGGGATGACTCGAAGGCGCTCAAGGCCGCGTCCGCGGAACGGCCGTCCGAGAGCACGCCATCCAGCGCCTGCGCGGCGCCGGCGAGCGCGGCCGCGCCGGGAACCCAGTCAGATCTAGCCAAGCCGATGCCCCAGAAGAGTCCGCGTGTGGGAAAAATCCCGCACCGACACGGGCCGGCGCCCCGGCCGCTGCACCTGCGTGATGGCGACGGTGCCGGTACCGCAGGCAACCCGCATGAAATCGTCCTGAACACAGACGATCATCCCCGGATCGTCTCGTTTCGAGGCATTTAGCGTCTCGTACGAAGCAGATTCGGCTCGCGCGACGAAGATCCGCAGTTGTTCGCCTTCCAGGGTGGTTTCGGCCACCGGCCAGGGGTTCAACGCGCGTACCTGCCGGTCGATGCCCTCCGCGTCGCCTCGCCAGTCGATACGGCTCTCCGCCTTATTGATCTTGGCCGCATAGGTCACGCCCTCCCTGGGTTGTGGCACGCCCGTCAACGAGCCCCGCCCGAGTCCCTCGAGCGCGGCCAGCAGCGCTTCGGCTCCGAGCACGGACAACTCGTCGTGCAGGCGTCCGCCGGTGTGCTCGCGCGAGATCGCGCAGTGCCGTTGCAGGAGCACCGGGCCGGTGTCCAGGCCGGCGTCCATGTGCATGATTGAGACACCACTTTCGGAATCACCGGCCAGGATCGCGCGCTGGATGGGCGCCGCGCCGCGCCAGCGCGGCAGGAGCGAGGCGTGGATGTTGATGCAGCCGAGTCTTGGCGCGCGCAGGACTTCAGCCGGGAGAATGAGTCCGTAGGCCACCACCACGAGCACGTCTGGATTCCAGCCCGTGAGCTGCGCACGACCTGTTTCATTCTTGAGGGACTGTGGCTGCGAGACGGGCAGGTGCGCCGCCAGCGCTGCGGCTTTTACCGGGCTTGCTTTGAGTTTCTGACCGCGGCCGGCGGGGCGGTCCGGCTGCGTCAGGACGCCGACTACCTCGTGCTGTGCGACGAGCGCCGCAAGGGCGGGCAGCGCAAATTCCGGCGTGCCGGCAAAGGCGACGCGCAACACTACCAGCCTGTCGAAAAGCGCCGCAGGCGACTTTTTCCCATCGACTAGTACGCGCGGCGTGCGCCGCTGGAGTTCACCGCCGGACGGCTGGCGCGCTCGCGGCGCTCCTTCTCGAGCTTCTTGCGGATGCGTTCGCGCTTCAGATCCGACAGGTAGTCCACGAACAGTTTGCCGTCGAGGTGATCCATTTCGTGCTGGATGCACACCGCGAGAATGTCCTCGTAGTCGCGCTCGTGCTGCCTGCCTTTGCGGTCGTGCGAGCGCACCCGCACCTTCGCCGCGCGTTTCACTTCATCGAAAATCCCCGGCACCGACAGGCAGCCTTCCTCGGTGCTGGCCTCGCCCTCGCGGGCGATGATCTCCGGGTTGATAAGCGTGACTGGTTCCAGGTGGTCCTTGGACACGTCGATGACGATGACGCGCTGGTGCACGTCCACCTGCGTGGCCGCAAGCCCGATGCCGGGCGCGGCGTACATGGTCTGGAACAGGTCGTCGATGAGCGTGCCCAAAGCAGCGTCGAAGCGGGTCACGGGCGCGGCCCGCGTTCGCAGGCGCGGGTCGGGGAATTCCAGGATGGTTCGTAGGGCCATGGGTAGTGCCTGATATGGGGGCGCCGCCAGCCGTGATCCAGCGCACAAACTTGACATTAATTCGTACGAGCTGCGGCGGCATGCCAGTATAACAATTAGAATTTCGGGCGCGGGTGTGTGGTCCGCGACAGGAGTGGAGATGGTCTCAAATCAGTTACTTGGGGCTCGCGCTGCCGCGGCCCTGGCTGTGCTGGCGATGACGGTTTCCGGCTGCTCGCACCTGCGGGGCACCAAGGAACCCACCGCAGCGCCCGCACCAGTAGCCGCAGCGGCCACCGCCACTGCCGCGCCCGATGAGATGACGGCGACCGAAGCTGGCATCGCCGCCGCCGGCACCCAGGCGCCGGCCAGCCAGGCCGACGCGGCCGCGGTCGTGAATCCCACCGCGCCGAGGCACTACACGGTCAAGCGCGGCGACACCCTGTGGGGTATCGCCTCGATGTTCCTGCGCGACCCGTGGCTGTGGCCGGAAGTGTGGATCATCAATCCGCAGGTGCCGAACCCGCACCTTATATATCCGGGCGATACGCTCGCGCTCGCCTATGGCGCCGACGGGCGTCCGCAGGTAAGCCTCGAACAGGCCGGCACCGTGCGCCTGGATCCGCGCCTGCGCAGCTCCGCGCTCGACAGCGCCATTCCGACCATCCCGTATGCCGCGATCGCCTCGTTCCTGTCGCGACCGACGCTGCTCACCGCCGACCAGATCCGGCACGCGCCCTATGTGCTCGCCTTCCGCAACATGCACCAGGTCGCAGGCTCGGGCAACGAGGTCTACGTCCGTAACCTCACCGCCGATGAGAATTCCCGTTTCAGCGTCATCCACGTGGGCGACCAGCTGCGTGATCCGGACGACGGCGCGGTGCTCGGTTACCTGGGCATTTATACCGCCACGGCGCTGGTGCAGCGCCCCGGCAATCCCGCCAAGGCGCTGCTGATCGACCCGGCCCGCGAAACGCTGCAGGGCGACCGGCTGCTGACCGAGGGGCAGCAGGAACCGGCGAATTTCGTGCTCAAGGCGCCGGCCGGCGATGTGCGCGGCCACATTCTCGCGGTCGTCAACGGCACGGATCTCATCGGCCAGTACAACGTCGTCGCCATCAACCGCGGCTCGCGGCATGGACTTGCGCCGGGCACGGTGCTGGCGGTGGATGCTGCCGGCGGCACCACGCTCGACCTGTATAGCGGCGGCAAGAACATCGGCGACAGCACTTACACCTCGTTTGCGCGTCAGGTGCCGTTGCCCGATGAGCGTGCCGGAACCGCGCTCGTGTTCAAGGTGTTCGACCGAGTGAGCTATGCGCTCATCGTCGGCGCCTCCGACGCCATCCACGTCGGCGACGTGGTCCGCAACCCTTAAATCCACTGGTGAAAATCGCTGCGCGGCGATTTTCGCGGACCTCAGCTTCGTTTCCGCCGGTGCCACAGGCCCCACGGCTGCCTCAGCGCTTGCGTGCCATTTGCGAGCGGCGCGCGCCCAGGTTCTTCCCTATGCTCAGGCGATGGACGCCTCCTCCGCGCGGGCACTGCTGGCCCGGGCCCCGGGACTCACCGCGGCTCACGCGCAGGCGTTGCTAAAGGCCGCGGGCGGGGAAGTTGAGCAGGCGGGCTCGGGCAAGGTATTGCGCGAGGTTGAGCTGCCGCCGGCGGCGCGGGAGTTCCTGCGGGCACCGGACGAGGGGGCGCTGGCTGCGGATCTGGCCCGGCTGAACTCGAGCGGCGCACAGATTCTCCTCGCGACCGATGCCGGCTATCCGGCGCTCCTGGCGCAGACGGTCGGCGCGCCCGCCGCACTCTACGTGCACGGCTCCATCGCGGCGCTGTCCTCGCCGCAGCTCGCCATGGTTGGCTCGCGTAACCCGACGCCCCCGGGGCGCGCCACGGCGCGCGAGTTTGCCGCCTGGTTCGCCCGCGCGGGACTCAGCGTCACGAGCGGACTTGCGCTCGGCATCGATGCCGCGAGTCACGAGGGCGCATTGCACGGCGGCGGGCTGACGGTGGCGGTGCTCGGCACCGGCCTCGACCGCATCTACCCGGCGGAAAACACCGCGCTCGCGCAGCGCGTGCGCGAACACGGCGCGCTGGTGTCGGAATTTGCGCCGCGCACCGCGCCCCTGAAGCACAACTTCCCGCGCCGCAACCGCATCATCGCCGGCCTGTCGCTTGGTGTGCTCGTGGTCGAGGCGGCGCGCTACAGCGGCTCGCTCATTACCGCGCGCCTGGCGGCGGAATCCGGCCGCGAGGTGTTTGCGATTCCGGGCTCGATCCACAGCCCCCTCGCGCGCGGCTGCCACCGGCTCATCAAGGACGGCGCGCGCCTCGTGGAGGAGGCGGCCGACGTGCTCTCGGAGCTGCGAATCGCGCTGCCGCAGGAGGCTGCCGCGCACGCGCGCGCTGCAGCGCCGCGGGCGCCGGTATTGGACAAGGAGTATGAAATGCTGTTAGATGCGCTCGGTTTCGATCCGGCGACCATGGATGCGCTCGTCGCACGCACGAACCTGCCGAGCGGATCGGTGGCCTCGATGTTGCTGATCCTGGAACTCCAGGGACGTGTGGCGGCTCTTCCTGGCGGCCGCTACGGCCGCATACCATAATCTTTTGCGATGACTACTGGCAGCGTTCTCGACATCCTCATCTACGTGTTCGACCGCTACATGCTCGCCGAAACGGCGGACGTACCGGGACGCGAGCACCTGGCGCGCGACCTGCGCCGCGCCGGGTTCGCGCGCGCCAACGTCGAGCGCGCGCTCGACTGGCTGACCGATCTTGCCTTCGGGCACGAGCGTGCGCCGCTGACGCTCGCCGCCGGCGCTGCGCCCGCGGTGCGGGTGTACGCGGACAGTGAGCTCGCGCGCCTGTCGGCGGGCTGCCGTGGCTACCTGCTGTCGCTGGAACGCCAGGGCGTGCTGTCGGCGCAGCAGCGTGAGATGGTCATCGAACGCGCGCTGGCGCTGCCCGGGGAGCCGGATATCGAGCACCTCAAATGGGTGGTGTTCATGGTGCTCTCGAGCACGCCGGGACAGGAGCTCGCGGTGGAGCACTTGGGGAGCCTCATGATGTCGGAAATGCCCGTTAATGCGCCGCACTGACGCGCACCAAACGCGCCCCGATTTGCAGGTCCGCGGCTCGTCCGCGGTTTTTCGTTTCTAAGGTGCACGTTTCATAAAGCGCCCTATGGCAGACAACCTCGTCATCGTCGAGTCCCCGGCCAAGGCCAAAACGATCAAGAAGTATCTTGGCCGGGACTTCGACGTGCTCGCCTCCTACGGCCACGTGCGCGACCTCGTGCCCAAGGAAGGCGCGGTCGATCCTGACAACGGCTACGCCATGAAGTACCACGTGCTCGAAAAGAACGAGCGCCATGTTGAGGCCATCGCGCGCGCACTCGGCAAGGCCAAGGCGTTGTACCTCGCGACCGACCCGGACCGCGAGGGCGAGGCGATCGCCTGGCATCTGAAGGAGATCCTCGCCGCGCGCGGCGACCTCGATGGCAAGGACGTGCATCGCGTGGTGTTCTACGAAATCACCCGCAACGCCATCCGCGCCGCAGTCGGCGAGCCGCGCGGCCTATCGCTGGAACTGGTCAATGCGCAACAGGCGCGCCGCGCGCTCGATTACCTGGTCGGCTTCAACCTCTCGCCGCTCTTGTGGAAAAAGGTACGCCGCGGACTTTCTGCCGGACGGGTGCAAAGCCCGGCGCTGCGCATGATCTGCGAGCGGGAAGAAGAGATCGCCGCTTTCGGCGCCCGGGAGTACTGGAGCATCGAGGGCGAGGGATCGCACACGGCGCAGCCCTTCCCGTTGAAGCTGCTGGAGTATCGCGGCCAGAAGGTCGAACAGTTCAGCTTCACCAACGAAGCTGCAGCGCGCGAAGTCGAGCGCACCATCCAGGCGGCGGCCGGCGCTGGCGGCCGCGGGCAGCTGCGCGTCCTCGCGATCGATCGCAAGCAGCGGCGGCGCAATCCCGCCCCGCCATTCACCACCTCGACGCTGCAGCAGGAGGCGGCGCGCAAGCTCGGCTTCAATGCGCGACGCACCATGCGTCTCGCGCAGCAGCTGTACGAGGGACTCGACATCGGCGAAGGCAGTGTCGGTCTCATCACTTACATGCGCACCGACTCGGTGTCGATGGCGACCGAAGCGGTGAACGAGATGCGTGAAGTCGCCGCGCGCCTGTACGGCAAGGATGAAGTCGCCGAAGAGCCGCGCATCTACAAGACCAAATCGAAGAACGCCCAGGAGGCACACGAGGCGATCCGTCCGACCTCGGCCGCCATCACGCCCGCCGACGTCGAGGGCAAGATCGAGGACGATCTGTTCCGGCTGTACTCCCTCATCTGGAAGCGCGCGGTCGCCTCGCAGATGAGCCACGCGGTGTTCGACACGGTCGCCGTGGACATGCTCGCCGGTGCGGATGGACCCGAGCGCCACCTGCTGCGCGCCAACGGCTCAACGCTGGTGAAACCGGGCTATATCTCCGTCTACCAGGAGGGGACCGACGACGCCAAGATCGACGACACCGACCATGTGCTGCCGCCGATGAGCGAAGGCGACAGCGTGATTCTCACCGCGCTGCGCGCCGAGCAGCATTTCACCGAGCCGCCGCCGCGTTACAGCGAGGCCTCGCTCGTGAAGGCGCTGGAGGAGCACGGCATCGGCCGGCCCTCGACCTATGCCACCATCATCTCCACGCTCCAGGACCGCGAGTATGTCGAGATGGACAGCCGGCGCTTCATACCGACCGACATCGGCAAGATCGTCAATCGCTTCCTGACCGAACACTTCCACCGCTATGTCGAGTACGGCTTCACCGCCGCGATGGAGGATGAGCTCGATGCGGTCTCGCGCGGCGAGGAGGACTGGACCACGCCGCTGGAGAAGTTCTGGAAGCCCTTCATAAAGCAGGTCGACAAGATCGAGAAGACCGTCAGCCGCGAGCAGGTGGCGCAGGCGCGCGAACTCGGCAAGGACCCGGCCACCGGCAAGCCGGTCGCGGTGCGCATGGGACGCTTCGGGCCGTTCGTGCAGATCGGCACCAAGGACGATGAGGAGAAACCGCGCTTCGCAGGTCTGCGTCCCGGCCAGAAGATGGACGCGATCACGCTCGCCATCGCCATGGATCTGTTCCAGTTGCCGCGCACGCTCGGGGAAACCCCCGATGGGGAGACCATCGTCGCCAACGTCGGGCGCTTCGGCCCGTACGTGAAGTACGGCAGCAAGTACGCCTCGCTGAAGGAAGACGATCCCTACACCGTGACGCTCGACCGGGCGCGCGAGGTCATTCGCCTCAAGAAAGAGGTTGACGCGGCGCGGCTCATCCAGGACTTCGGCGCCGCAGGCATCCAGGTGCTGAACGGCCGCTATGGCCCGTACATCACGGACAAGAAAAAGAACGCACGCATCCCGAAGGATCGCGACCCGAAGACGGTCACCCTCGAGGAGTGCCGTGCGCTGCTGGCAGCGGCGCCCGAGCGCGGACGCTTTGGCCGCTGGGGCCGGGGCAAGCGCGCGGCAGCAGCCAGGGCCGGCGACGGCGCACCGGCACCGGCAACTGAGCTTGCCGCACCGACCGCGAAGAAGGCTGCGCGCCGGAAAGCGGCCACCGTTGCCCGGGCGACAACGGCGGCAAAGGCAGCACCCGCTGGCCGCAGGGCCCACAGCGCGGCGAAGAAAACGCCGGCGAAGAAGGCGGCAGCACGCAAATCACGCCCCGCCTCCAGACCGGGCGCTGTGCCCGGCCGTGTGCGCGGGGCGAAGTAATCCTTCAGCCAACCGCCCCCGGGAGTGCCGCCAGAAACGCATCGATCGCGGCGACGCACCCGGGTTCATCCAGGAGCGGCGCATGGCCGCGATTGGCCACGCTGAGTGCGGTAAGTGCCGGCCTTTCCTGCATGCGCGCAAAGGTGGCGGCGCTCAGGATGTCGGAGTGTTCGCCGCGAATCGCCAGCACCGGTACCTGCGCGAGTGCGCTCCACAGCGGCCACAGATCCGGCGCGGCGGCCCGAGTGTCGCGCAGCGGCTCGCCGATCAGGGGATCCGCATCCACCTCCGGTATGCCCTGCGGGTTGGCGCGGTAACTGCGGAGCGCCAGCCTTGCCCAGACCGCGTCGCTTAAGTCCGGCCAGGCGGCGCCATGGACGCTGCGCACTTGGGCAATCGCCGCGGGCCAGTCGCGCACTGGCGTGGTCTTGCCGGCATAACCGCGGATGCGCTCGATCCCCGCCGGGTCCAGCTCCGGTCCCACATCGTTCAGCACCATAGCGCTCACGAGTCCCGGCTGCGTGGCCGCCATCACCATCGCCATGAGACCACCCATGGAGGTGCCGATGATGCTGACACGGCTGACTCCGAGTCCATTGAGGAGCGCCCGTACGTCCTGCAGGTACACCGGCAGCTGGTAGTTGTTGAATTGCGGATCACGCGCCGACAAGCCACGGCCGCGCACATCCGGCACGATCACGCGGTAGCGCACCGCCAGCTGCGGCGCCAGGTCCTCGAAGTCGCGGCTGTTGCGCATCAGGCCGTGCAGGCACAGCACCACCGGGGCCGTGGCCGCGGGGCCGGGGTACACCAGGCTGTGGAGCCGCAGGCCATCGTGGCTGTCGAACCAATACTGCGCGCTCGCCATGAGCTTCAGTTTCAACACCCGGCCGGCGCAGTCAAGCCGCCTTCGACGTTGCCGTTGGCGCCGAATCACTGCCAGACTGTCGCCGCCGATGAAATATCGCCACGCCTATCACGCCGGCAACTTCGCCGACGTACACAAGCACGTCACGCTCCTCGCCCTGCTGGCGGCGCTGAAGCGCAAGGACAAAGGATTCTTCTACCTCGACACCCACGCCGGGCGCGGCGTGTATGACTTGTCGACGCCGGCCGCCGAGAGCGCGGCGGGGGTGGGACGTTTCCAGCAGTGCGTGCACAGTGCGCCGGAGCTGCGCGAGTACGCGCTGGCCTTGAGCGCCTTTTGCGGCGTGCCCGGCAACGCCCGTTGCTACGCCGGCTCGCCGCTGCTCGCGGCGCGCGAGCTGCGTGCCCAGGATCGCGCGGTGTGCATTGAGCTTTTGGGCGCCGAGGCGCACCTGCTGGCGCAGGCGCTGGCCGCAGCCGGCAACGTGCGCGTCGAGCGCGGCGACGGCTTCGAGCTCCTGCGCGCGCAACTGCCGCCTGCAGAGCGGCGCGGCCTAACATTTATTGATCCGCCGTACGAGGAGCGGCGCGACTTCGAACGCGTGGTCGCCGCGATCGCCGATGGGTTGCGGCGCTTTCCCACCGGAGTGTTTGCCGCCTGGTACCCGATCAAGGACGCGCGCGATGCGCGCGCCTGGCATGCCGCGTACGCGGCGGCAGTCACAGCCGAGACGCTGGTGAGTGAGCTGTGGCTGTACCCGCGCGATTCACGCGTGGCCCTGAACGGTTCGGGGCTCCTCATCGCCAACCCGCCGTACCTCATCGGTGAGCGCATGCAGGCGTGGCTGCCGGAGCTTCAGTCCTGCCTTGCCGTTGAGGCGGGCGCCGGGTCGCTGGTGCGCACGTTGTAGGGCGTGTTAATAGAGTGGACCCCGAGTGGCGCCCAGGAGGACCAATTTGGACCAGTACGGCGTCGTCGGCCATCCCGTCAGCCACAGCCTCTCGCCCTTCATACACGGGATGTTTGCCCGCGAGACGGGCCAGGAGCTCACCTATCGGCTGTTCGACGTGCGGCCTGGCGACCTTGAAAAGCACGTGCGCGACTTTTTTGCGCAGGGCGGCGGCGGCCTGAACGTCACACTGCCCCACAAGATCGCGGCGCGCGAGCTGGCGAACGAGCTCACCACGCGCGCCGCCCACGCCGCCGCGGTCAACACCCTCGCGCGCGCCGACGACGGCTCGATCCTCGGCGACAACACCGACGGCGCGGGGCTGGTGCACGATCTGCGCGATAACCTCGGCATTGAGCTCGCCGGCCGCCGGCTGCTGATCATGGGCGCGGGCGGCGCGACGCGCGGCGTGCTGGCGCCGCTGCTCGGCCTTGAGCCTGCCCTGGTGGTCATCGCCAATCGCACCCCGGAGCGCGCCGCGGCGCTCGCCGCCGCGTTTTCGGACCTGGGTGTCACCCGCGGTGTTGGCTTCCAGGACGTCGCAGAAGAGCCCTTCGACCTGGTTATCAACGCCACCTCTGCCAGCTTGAGCGGCGACATCCCGCCACTGCCGCCGGGGGCCGTGGATTCCTCCACCGTGTGCTACGACCTTGCCTACGGCAAGTCCGCGACCGCGTTCGTCGCCTGGGCGCGGCGGCGCGGCTGCGCGCGGGCGCTGCAGGGCTGGGGAATGCTGGTGGAGCAGGCGGCGGAGTCGTTCGAACTGTGGCGCGGCGTGCGCCCCACCACCGCCCCGGTGCTCGCGGCGCTGCGAGCGCGCGCCGCCGGCGGTTAAAGCGCGCGCCGGCGTGCACCTGGTTCAACCGTGCATGGTGACGAATTCCTCGGCGCTGGTCGGATGGATCGCAACCGTGTCGTCGAAGTCTTTCCTGGTGGCGCCCATGCGCAGCGCCACCGCGAACCCCTGCAACATTTCATCGGCGCCCTCGCCCACGACGTGCAGGCCGACGATGCGCTGCTCGGCTCCCGTGGTCACGAGCTTCATCTCGCAGCGCGGCTTCACCCTCGTCAGCACGTGATAGAGCGGCAGGAAGCCTGCCCGGAACACCTTGACGTTGGCATCCCCGTAGCGCTCGCGCGCCGCGGCTTCGCTCAATCCCACCGTGCCGATGGGCGGATGCCCGAAAATCACCGTCGGGATGTTGTCGTAGTCCAGGTGCCGGTCGACCTGGCCGCCGAACAGGCGGTCGGCGAGACGCCGGCCGGCGGCAATCGCCACCGGCGTAAGAGCCGCCCGCCCCGTCACGTCGCCAATGGCGAACACCTGGGGGTTGCTGGTCGCCTGGTAGCGGTCGGTCTCGATACAGCCGTGTTCGTCCAGGTGCACGCCGGCACGCTCGAGCCTGAGGTCCGCGACCTCGGCGCTGCGCCCGATCGCCCACAACACGCAGTCAAACGGACCCAGGCGCCGTGCGAACGCTACTTCAAGCGCTAACGCACCGTCCGCGCCGCGTGTCAGCGCCAGGGGCGCTGAGTCGCTGGCGATGCTCATGCCCGCCTCGCGCAGCAGCGCAAGTGTCGCCTCTCCCAGCATGGAATCGAAGGCGCGCAGGATCTTCGCGCCGCGAATAACCAGCGTGGTCGTGCTTCCCAGCTGCGCGAAAATGCCCGCCAGTTCAATGGCGACGTAGCTGCTGCCGACGACGGCCACGCGCTGCGGCCGCTCGGGGAGCGCAAAGAAGCCATCGGAAGTGATGCCCAGATCCGCGCCCGGGATCGCCGGAGTTGCCGGCCGCCCGCCGGTGGCAACCAGGATGCGCGCCGCGCGCAGCGTCCTGCCCGCGACGCTCACCGAGGTCGCGTCGAGGAAGCTTGCACGACCCCGCACCAGCTCCACGTTGCGCTTCGCAAGGTTCGCAGCATAGATGCCGTTCAGGCGATGGAGGTAGGTGTCGCGCCGCTGTTTGAGCAGCGCCCAGTCGTGCCGTCCGACCTCGAGCTGGAAGCCGTAGCCGTCGGCATTGTGCAGTGCCGCGCCGGTCTCGGCCGCGTTCCACATGATTTTCTTCGGCACGCAACCGACGTTGACGCACGTGCCGCCGAGCGCCCCTGACTCGATGATGACCACCCGGGCGCCGTATTCGGCGGCCCGCTGGGCGGCAGCCAGCCCGCCGCTGCCGGCACCGATGACGATCAGATCGTATTGTCCGTCCATAAAGCCCTTCCGTGCCGCGTAAAATCAAGGCGCGGCCTGCATGTTATATGAGGATGTCCGCCGGTTGTTTCACCCCACGAAACAGCGCGCCACGAAGCCGCTACAATGCAGTGCCGATTCCACCGGACGAGATGCATGGAAAACCCGTTACTTGGCCAGGACGCCCTGCCGCCGTTCACGCAAATCCGCGCTGAGCATGTCGAGCCGGCGGTGCGGCAGCTGCTCGACTCGAGCCGCGCGCGGCTCGCGGAGCTGTCGGGCATCGCCAATCCCACCTTCGCATCCCTCATCGAACCGCTCGAGGAGCTGCAGCACCGCGTCTCGCGCACCTGGTCACCCGTGAGCCATCTCAACGCCGTGCTCAATTCCGACGCGCTGCGTGCCGGTTACAACGCCTGCCTGCCGCTCCTGTCCGCTTACCACACGGATCGGTCGCAAAGCGAGCCCCTGTTCCACGCCTATCGCACCATCGCCGAGCAGGAAGGAACGGCGCTGGCGCCGGTGCAGCGCCAGGTGATCGAGCACGCGGTGCGCGACTTTCGTCTCGCGGGCGTCGGTCTGCCCGCCGACCGCAAGGCGCGCTTCAAGACCGCGATGCTCGAGCTGTCGCAGCTGCAGGCAAAGTTCGAGGAGAACGTGCTGGACGCCACCAACGGCTGGAGCTGGCACGGCAACGATCTTGGCGAGCTGCGCGGCTTGAACGAGATGCTGATCGAGCAGGCGCGCCGCCGCGCCGCGCAGCAGCGCGTGTCGGGGTGGACGCTGGCGCTCGACCAGCCGACCTACGTGGCGGTGGTCACCGACGCGGAATCCGGCGAGCTGCGGCGGGCGTTCTACGAGGCATGGACCACGCGCGCTTCCGACCAGGGGCCGAACGCCGGTCGCTGGGACAATGCCGCACTGATGGAGGACATCCTCAGGCGCCGCCACGAAGCCGCGCGCCTGCTGGACTTCCGCAGTTACGCCGAATACGCGCTCGCGACGCGCATGGCGCACAGCGTCGATGAGGTTACGGAGTTTCTGCACGAGATGGCGCGCACCGCCCGGGCAGCTGCGCTGCGCGAGTTCGAGGAACTGCAGGACTTCGCCGGCCGCAAGCTGCCGGCGTGGGATGTGGGCTTTTACGCCGAGCGGCTGCAGCGCGAGCGCTACGCGGTTTCACAGGAAGAGCTGCGGCCATACTTTCCGCTGCCGCGGGTCCTGAGCGGACTCTTTGAAGTCGCGCAGCGGCTCTTCGGCGTGCGCATCAGTGAACGCCGCGACGTGCCGGTCTGGCACCGGGATGCGCGCTACTTCGTGATCACCGCAGCCGGCGGTGCTGCCATCGGCAGCTTCTATCTGGACGCCTACGCCCGCCCCCACAAGCGCAGCGGCGCGTGGATGGACGAGTGCATCGGTCGCAAACAGCTGCCTTCGGGCGCCGCGCTGCCGGTCGCGTACCTGGTGTGCAACTTCCTGCCGCCCGGAAACGAACGTCCCGCGCTCCTCACCCACGATGACGTGGTGACCTTGTTTCACGAGTTCGGCCATGGGCTGCACCACATGCTCACGCGCGTCGACTACCCGAGCATCGCCGGCATCAACGGCGTGGCGTGGGACGCGGTCGAACTGCCCAGCCAGTTCATGGAGAACTATGCCTGGCACCCGGACGTGCTGCAGCGCATTTGCGGGCATTTCGCCAGCGGCGCGCCGCTGCCGGCGCTGGAGCAGGCGCGCCTCATTTCCACCCGCAGCTTTCACGCCGGTCTTGCGACCATGCGGCAGCTGGAATTCGCGCTGTTTGATTTTCGTCTGCACGCCGAATACTCCCCGCAAGCCGGCGGGCGCGTCCTGCCGATCCTGCGCGAAGTCAGAAGCGAGGTGGCCGTCGTGCCGGTGCCGGAGTGGAACCGTTTCCCCAGTAGCTTCGGACATGTGTTCGCCGGCGGCTACGCCGCCGGCTACTACAGCTACAAGTGGGCCGAGGTGCTGGCCGCCGACGCCTTCGCCGCGTTCGAGGAGCGTGGCGTGTTCGATCGTGCCACCGCGCAGCGATTCTTCGACGCGATCCTGAGCCGCGGCGGCAGTCGCGACGCGCTCGAGGCGTTCATCGAATTCCGCGGCCGCCGGCCCGATGTGCGCGCGCTGCTGAAGCAGAACGGCATCCTCGCCGCAGGCGAGCTGGCGGCGTGAGGGCACGGCGCGCGCTGCCCACGGCGCTTCTCCTGGCGTGCGGGCTGAGCGCCGCGACGGCGCGCGCCGAAGGGCTTTACGTCATCGAACAACTGGTGGTGAGCGTCAACAGCGCCCCCGGCGGGGCCGGTGATCGCATCGCCTCACTGCACAGCGGCGAGCGCGTGGAGGTGATCGAGCGCGCGGGCGAGGAAGTGCACGTGCGCCTCGCTGGCGGCAAGGACGGCTGGATCCGGGCGGCGTACCTGTCCGCGGATGAGCCGCTGCGGCCGCAGCTCGTCGCGCGCAGCGCGGAAGTTGCGCGGCTTAAGGAGCACGTGGACCGGCTGCAGGCGGATCTGCTGGCCGCGCGCGCCGCAGCGCCCGCTAACCCGCCGGGGACCGCCTCGTCAGCAGTGCGCGCGCCGGCGGACGACCCGCCGCCAGCGCGCGGCCTGTTCAACATGCCGGATGTGCAGCACCGCCCAGGGTGGAGCTGGGTGTGGGTGAGCGCACTGGCCGGCCTCGGTGCCGGTTTTGCGCTCGGCTGGCGGGTGCTGGACAGGCGCATCCGCGCCAAGTACGGCGGCCTGCGTATCTACTGACATGCGCATCGCGACCTGGAACGTGAACTCCCTGCGCGTGCGATTGCCGCAGCTGCTCGAGTGGCTGGCGGGATCGCAGGTGGATGTGCTCGCGATGCAGGAGACCAAGCTTGTGGATGCCGACTTCCCGGTGGCGGCCTTCACCGAGCTCGGCTACCAGGTGCTCTTCAGCGGTCAGAAGACCTACAACGGTGTGGCGCTGCTCGCTCGCGCGCCAGGCGCCGGGATCATCACCGATATCCCGGGACTGGATGACCCCTCGCGGCGGGTACTCGCCGCCACCATCGCCGGCGTGCGCGTCGTGAACCTGTACGTGCCCAACGGCCAGGCGCCGGACTCGGATAAGTACCAGTACAAGCTGCGCTGGCTGGCAGCCCTCAAGGACTGGCTGGGCGAGGAAATCCGCCAACATGCGCAGCTCGTGGTGCTCGGGGATTTCAACATCGCACCCGAGGATCGCGACGTGCACGACCCGGCGAAATGGCTGGGATCGGTGCACGTGAGCGAGCCGGAACGCCAGGCGCTGCGCGCCCTCGAGGCGCTCGGGCTTACGGACGTGTTCCGCCGCTTCGAACAGCCGCCCGCGACCTTCAGCTGGTGGGACTACCGCATGCTCGCGTTCCGGCGCAATCACGGGCTGCGTATCGACCTCATTCTCGCCAGCGAGGCGCTCGCCGCCACCTGCAGCGCCTGCGTCATCGACCGCACGCCCCGCAAGGCCGAGCGCCCTTCAGACCATGCTCCGGTGGTGGCCGATTTCGGCTGACAACCCTGGCAGGGGGCCGAAAGTGTGCGCCGCCTCACGGCTGGCGGGTGCGGCAACTGCCTAGACTGCGCTTTACACCTACCGGCCTGACAGGGGATGGCCGTTGACCAGCGTGCGGCGCAGCGATTTTGATGTTACCAACAGCGTGCAGGTGAGCTCACCCGCGGCGGTGCTCGCCGCGATCGAAGCGCTCTGCCGGCCCACCTGGCCGCAGATCGACCTGGAGCCGCTGCGGCGCGCCGTCGCGCATTTCGAGCGGCTGTTTGCCGGCGAGGTGCCGGGATTCCACGGCGTCGACACGGTCTATCACGACCGCCAGCACACACTCGATATAACCCTGGCGCTGGCGCGCCTGCTGGTCGGGTACGAGCGGCAGGCGGACCAGGCTGCGCGCCTGGGCGGCGCCCGCGCCGTCGTCGGTCTCATCACCGGACTTTTTCACGACGTCGGCTACCTGCGGCGCGCGGACGACCGCAACTCACGCAACGGCGCGGAGTTCACGCGCACCCACGTGTCGCGCGGCGCGCGCTTCCTCAGCGAATACCTGCCGGTGCTCGGCTTCGGCGCCTGGGTGCCGGTGGCCACCCAGATCATTCACTTCACCGGCTACGAGGTGCCCTTCGCCCGCATCGAAGCGCAGGTCCCCGACCCGCGTGACATAACGGTCGGACACCTGCTCGGGACGGCCGACATGATCGCGCAGATGGCCGATCGCTGTTACCTCGAGAAATGCCGCGACCGGCTGTACGCGGAGTTCGTGCTCGGCGGGGTGGCGCTGCCGTTCACCCAGGGCTACCCGCAGGTCAAGTACGCCTCGGGCCTGGACCTGCTGCGGCAGACCCCGGAGTTCGTGAGCGAGGTGCGCGAGAAGCGCCTGGAGGGCGATTTCCGCGGCGCTTACCGCTACCTCGAGATTCTCTACGCTGGCCGCAACCCCTACCTGGAAGCGATAGAACGCAACCTCGAGTACCTGCGCCAGGTGCTGCGCAGCGAGAACTGGCAGCTGCTGCGGCGGCGGCCGCCGATATTCGCCGCCACCGCGGATCCCATGGGCACCATGCGCGGCCTGATGCTCGGACATATCAAGAGGGTCTGGTCGGGCGGGTAGCGTGGCCCGGGGGTGGCGGTTAAGATGATTCCCTTAAATCAAGGGGATCAGGCACTCGCGGGAAA
>Ga0070733_10000077_pt1 | contig 88797 bp, 85 predicted proteins | sample Coa_R1_9_FD_66450 | JGI IMG/M metagenome (GOLD analysis project Ga0070733, IMG submission 66450) | Surface soil microbial communities from Centralia Pennsylvania, which are recovering from an underground coalmine fire - Coalmine... | ecosystem: Environmental > Terrestrial > Soil > Unclassified ...
GCTCCGTCCTCGCCGCCGGTGAAGCGTTGCAATACTTCGAAAGACAGATTGGTGCGAGCTGGCGCGATCGCCGACGAGTGCGGCATCGCGCTCGGCGCGCCGCATCCGGCAAGCATTGCGACGCCGACGCAGATGACTACTGCGTGCCGGCTGCGGAGCATGCACTTCATTATTTCCAGGATACACCTTCGGACCACGCTCTCCGGCACGACGCCGACGACGCCCGCGCGCTTGACAGGAAAAATGACCTAGATTAAGATTGTGCCCTACGCATTTGGGAGGGCAGTTATGAGGATCGCCGCTCTTCGTCGCCACAGTTTGGCCGTCGCCGCCTCCGTGCTCGCGGGCTGTGCCGGTGCGCAAGCGCCGCCTCCGTTACTGCCGTCCACGGCGAATCGCACTCACGACCTCGCGTCGTACGTCTATGTCGGCCAGTGCTGCAATTTTTTTAACCAGGACGTAGTCACCGTCTACGACCTCGGGTTGACCGGGGTGGCTCGCACGATAACCAAGGGGGTCAACGAGCCCGATTACGTTACGGTCGACCACTCCGGACGCTTGTATTACATCAACTGGTTCGGCAGCGGCGTCATCGAATACGACCGGGGAAGCGAGAAACCATCGCGCCGCATCAAGCTGCGCGGCGCGTGGGCTGCGGCAAACGATAGCTCGAACAACCTCTACGTTGCTGCATGCCCCGCGTGCGTTCCTTACCAGACCGGTAGAGCTTCGGTCGATGTGTATAAAGCCGGCACGACGAAGCTGCTGCGTTCGATCACAAAGGGCGTCGACGCGCCGGTCGCGGTTGCCGTCGACACCGACGATAACTTGTACGTCGCCGGCGGTGCCTACACTCACCCGGCGGTGACCGTCTACGCACCGGGATCGAGCAAACCTCTGCGCACGCTAACAAAAGGAGTGACGTGGCCGACTGAAGTTGCGCTCGATCCTTCAAACGATGTCTTTGTGCTGAATAACCCAGGGTTAAACTCTTGGTCGCCGAGCATCGTCGAATACCAGGCGGCGTCGACTAAAGTGCTACGCACGATCACAGATGGGCTCTCCAGCCCGCAAGCGATTGCAGTCGACGGCGAGGGGACGCTCTATGCCGCGAACACTCCGGGGGAGAGCAGCGGTTGGATTTCCGTCTACAAATCGGGCGCATCCAAGCCGAGCTACGAAATCAAGGACGGCGTAGACGATCCGCAGCTGATAACGGTTGACGGCGAGAACAACCTCTACGTTGCCAACAATGGTTATAGTGCCGGCACCGTCTGCGTCTTTACAGCGAAGGCGCGGCGGCCGCTGCGATGCGTTCAAGTCCAGGACGATGACGCATCGTCGATGGCGGCAGGTCCGTGAGGACGCGCGGTGACTAAATTCCGGCGTTTGATTTCTTCTCTGGCCTTGGGCACGATGCCGATCGTCCTTGCGGGATGCGGCGCGGGGTCGAGCGTGGCGATACCTAGCGGCATTCGCGCGGAGGTACTTCAGCAGCTTGGAGGCGGGTTCTTCCATGAGATATACACGTTTCGTGGCTGTCATGGAAACCCGTATGGGCCCAGCGGTCAGTTCACGACAATCGGCGGCGTATTTTACGGAACGACGGCTTTCGGCGGGCACCGTTTCTGCACTAGCGGCACGCTTTTCACGCTTACGACGTCGGGCCAGGAGCACGAACTCTTCAAGTTCAAGGTCGCCACCGACGGAGACAACCCGAACGACGGATTGGTCGCACTCAACGGCGTGCTCTACGGGACGACGTCCGGCGGCGGGCGCGGTTGTGCGAAAGAGGCCGGTTGCGGCACGGTGTTCGCGGTGACGACTTCGGGGAAGAAGCGTTGGGTCTATCACTTTAAGGGTGGTGCCGACGGCATGACGCCGAGCGGGGGTCTGCTTTTGTTCGACGGCATGCTGTACGGCACGACGTCGAGTGGAGGACTTACGAGCGTGTGCCCGAGGGGATCGGATTGGGCGACCGGATGCGGTACAGTCTTTTCGATCGACACCGCCGGAAACGAACGCGTAGTGTACCGCTTTCGCGGGGATCGAGACGGCGCCGGTCCTAATGGCCCGCTGACTGCGCTAAATGGCGGGCTCTACGGGACGACGAGCGGCGGCGGCGACTACCATCGCTGCTATTACGGTTGCGGCACGCTGTTTGAGGTCACGTCTTCCGGCGTTGAAAAGGTGCTCCACCGATTCGGCAACGGGCGCGACGGCGGCGACCCCAACGGCGGCCTGCTCGCACTCGACGGCCTGCTCTACGGCACGACGAACGGCGGCGGCAGCGCGAAATGCATAGGAAGCCAATGCGGCTACGGCACCTTCTTCAAAGCCACGACATCCGGCGACGAAACGGTGCTCTATTCTTTCAAAGGCATCCCGGACGCGGTGGGCCCATACGGCGTGCTTGTCGTCGACGGTGGTTTTATATACGGAACGGCGTCGGGCGGCGAAAGCTGCGGCTACTCGGATAGCGGAACGATTTTCGCCGTGAGCACCAGCGGCGCCGAACACGTCGCTCACCGGTTTTCGTGCAAAGAGGCGAATGAACCGTCGGGCCTGACGCTGCTCAAACGAACGTTGTACGGCTCAGTGTCCGACAGCATCTTCGCCTTCACGCCATAACGGGCCGGGCTGCCTACCGCTAGATCTTTTCGAGCGCCTCGGCGGCGTAGCGTTTCCGCCGGGATCCTCCTTCCGATGCGTGGAGAAATTCGATTTCAACTTGTGAGTCGGGATGCACGGCAGTGACGACCGCTTCGTCGTCTTCGCCCTTCACGACCACATGATCACCGAGATGAATCATTTTGCAACTCCTTGACAGAGCCTAACCGTTCGACGATGCTTCCGCCTCGTCCGCTCTTTTGGTGCCCGCTCCGTTCGATATGGCATCAATCCGAGCAGCGAGAAGTCTTTTAGAGCGTCAATTACCCCGGGTCGTCCGCCGCAGTAACTACGCGAGGCGAAGTCCGACAGCCCTAAGGTTGCAGCCAACTTTACGTTCGTTTATGACGCCTGGGCAGAACCCGAAACGTGTAGTTTCCGCACCCCGATTTTCCATACTTGCTCGTCACAATGACGCATTCCGTATAAGTTCCCGGCTTCGTCGTAAGGGCGGTGCGAATCGTTTGGGTTGTCGCGTTTGGTGGGACGCCGCGGGTAGGGTTCGGTTTGAACTTCGACGTTGCGCCTTTTGGCAGCTTGTCGGCCGACCAGTATAAAGGAACGTGCCGGTCCTCGCCGTTTGTCCACGGGACGCGCAGCTTTCCGCCGGCATGTACCGATTTCAGCGCGCCGGATTCAACCGTTGAGGCGAACGGAGCCGGCGGACGGGCCGACCCGCCGGGAAGGGCGGCGCCACTACCGCCGCACCCGCCGAGCGCGACGACAGCCAAGAGTGCGCAGTGCAAACCTTTCATTGTGAATGCTTTATTTGACCGACTCGGTATGGTTCCCGCGGTTTTCGCCGGCACGTCCACAAGTTGTTCCCTGCCCGTTCCTCGCGATTTCTCAGTCGGGCGGTATACTGCGCCGAGCGCGGCGATTTTGCCACGCGGAAAGGCTGAAAATGAGCGACCAGAAGAAAGACGACGAGCTGGATCAGGTCAGCGGCGGCGTCATATCAAACCCAATCACGCCAATCGACCCAGGCCCCAAACGGCCTCCAACCCATCCGATTGCCCCGGTGGATCCAATCGGCGGCAAGAAGAGCAACCCGGTCGGCTAAAAAGTAGCCGCGGCGAGAGCCTGCGCTCACTGGTACGTGTGAACGCAGGACTCGCTGGCATTGCTGTACATCGGCTGCATCGTGTAGGACTTGCTGCCGAAGGTGTCGTTTGCGATATCGACCCACGCGCAAACGTCGCCGATCTCGCCTTTCGAGCTGCCGTGCACGACGGCGAAGTTGTACCAGCCGGTACCCACGAGCGGGTCGGTAACCGACTCGCCTTCTTCATGCCCTTCGACGATCGTCACGCCTTCGTCCCAGGAACTTTCGTCCTTGGGCGCTTTGATGCGAGCTGAACCGCAAAGCACGCCTGCATCGGGCGTGTATGGCAAGTTCGTATAGTACACGAGCGTTCCGGCTTGATCCGCTTCGCTGTGATAGCCGCACCACAGAGTGCCGAAGCCGAACGTGCTGTGGTTGTGCGGGGTCGCAACGATGTACGAACCGCTGGCGTCGTAGCCGAAGTGCTTCACGGCCGCCAGCGACTCGGTGGCGACATCTAAGTCGGTCGGATTCTTGGGAACCGCATCGGTCTCGTCGTCCCAGACGCCGGCGAGTTGTCCCTTCGCATTCGTAATGTAGGTCTTTTTGTTTACTCCGACGAGGGCCTGATAGTACTGCGTGTAAATGTTGTTGTGGCCGCTGCCTCCCATGAGGCTGAGATATTCTTTCAAGAGCGGAGCGACTTTATCGGGGTCGCCGTACTTCTTGTAGCCCCAAAGGATTAGGTACATCTTCGGCGCGGTGAGGACGGGGCCATTATAGTAGCTAAAGAGAATGCCCGATACGGCGTTGTGCGCCGTAGCGCGCGTCGCCATATAGTGGGGAACGTGATAGGAGAGGCTGCCGGCATGGATCCAGCCTGGGCCGATGGGAGCGTCCGAAACTTGCGCCAAGGCGGCGGAGCCCGCGGCCGGCGCGATATTGCCGTTCGCGCCGCAGCCGGCCACGGCTAACGCAGCCACGCACCCTAAAACCGCGGCAAGGCGCGAGTGTCTATACATAAATGCAATCAACCTTTGAGCAGCTAACAAGGAGAGTTGCGCAACCCTTCGCGCGAGGGCGAACCTACCCTTTCGTTGTGTGCGCCTACGCCGCAGCCTCAATGCCGGGCCGGAGTCGAGAGGTTTGGCGGATGGAGCGACTGCAACGCCGAACGCTGGGCCGACGTTAGGAACATGCCGCTTACGGAGACGCGCGCACATGAGCCCACTCACGCAACGCAGCGCAATTATCGCGACGATCGCATTTGTACTATCCGCGTGCGCGGGAGGTGCCGGCGGCTCGCCCTCGGCGCCGTCCGGGCCGCCGGGAGGTCCGCCGGGAAAACGCCGTCACCAGATCGATCACGTCGTCATCATCATTCAAGAAAACCGCACGGTCGACAATCTGTTTCAGGGATTCCCGGGTGCGGACACGCGGTCGTATGGATTTGACCGGCGCGGAGTCAAGATTAAGCTCATGCCCGTCCCGCTCGAGGCGTCCTGGGATTTCGCTCACGACTCCACGAGTTTTCTCGATGCCTGCGACGGTCGGGGTACGTTTCCCGGAACGGACTGCAAGATGGACGGTTTCGACAGGGAGCATTGGGACTGTGGAAGCGGCGGGCATCCGCGATGCCCTAACGCAAACCCGCCCTATAGTTACGTGCCGCAGTACGAAACGCGACCGTACTTCTTTATTGGGAAGCACTATGTTTTTGCCGACGAGATGTTTCCTTCGAACTTCGATTCGAGCAGCTTCGTTTCGCACCAGTACGCCATTGCCGGTCAAGCCAACTCGACGGTCAACTTTCCAATAGGTGCGTGGGGCTGCGAAGGCGGCTCGCGTTCCTTTATTCCAACGGTGACGCACGAAAGAACGATCGGAGGAAACGTCGCGCCATGTTTCAATCACGCGACCCTTGGTGACGAACTGGACAATGCAGGCGTGTCCTGGCGGTACTACACCTCGACCGTGAAAGTCAGCGGCGGCGTGTGGAGCGCCTATCAAGCGATCAAGCATATTTACGACGGTCCCGATTGGAATAAGGACGTCGTTTCGCCGCAGACGCAGTTCTTCAACGACGTCTCAAACGGCGATTTGCCGGCCGTGAGTTGGATAACGCCGACGTGCCGAAACTCCGACCATCCCGACTGCGGCTCCCACACCGGGCCCGATTGGGTTGCGTCACTGGTAAATGCCATCGGCGAGTCGCAATATTGGAGTTCGACGGCTATCTTCGTCTTTTGGGACGACTACGGGGGCTGGTACGACCACGTTCCGCCCGCGCTCGTGGATTACGACGGGCTAGGCATTCGAGTTCCGCTATTGGTCGTGTCGGCGTATGCTAAGGAAGGATGCGTGTCGCACGTACATTACGAGCACGGCAGCATCTTAAAGTTCGTCGAAGACCAATTTGCGTTGCCGAGGCTCTCGGCGAGCGACGCGCGTGCGAATCCCATTGCGTCGCGCTGTTTCGACTTCTCGCACGCACCGAGATCCTTTACGAAGATACCGGCATCGCACGACGAGAGATACTTTCTCCGGCAGCCGCCTGATACGCGACCACCCGATACGGAGTAGACGACGCCGCAAGCTTATCTGCGGCTGACTTAACTCAACGGGACAGCTTTGCGTAGCCGTTTCACGGCATGATCGAGAAGACGGTTCCGTAGTCCTTCGCGCCGCCGGCAGTTGTCGTGCCGTAGAGCGTTCCGTTTACATTGATGAGGCTCGCGTACGGGTATTTGCCATCCCCCGAACTGCCGAAGCTGTGGAGCACGGTTTCCTTACCGGAGGTTGTAATCTTGAAAGCTGTTCCGCATCCATGGGCGTCTCCGTATCGCAAACATGAACCCGTACCACCGTTGGAGGTCGTACCGTAGAGTGTGCCGTTGACGTCGAGGAGGCCGCCATGTGGAAGCACACCGTCGCCCGTGCTACCGAAGCTGTGGAGCACGGTTTCCTTGCCGGACGTCGTGATCGAGAATATTGTTCCCCAGTGGTTCGTCCCCCCGTATTCCGTCGTGCCGTAGAGCGTGCCGTTGACATCGAGCAGGCCCGCCTGCGTTGGGTATTCGCCATCTTCCGAGCCTCCTTTGAAGCTATAGAGCACCTTTTCCGCGCCGGACGTCGTGATCGTAAAGACCGTTCCGCAACCGTTACGTGAGCTGCAGTTCGCGCCCCCGCTTTCGGTTGTTCCGTAGAGTGTGCCGTTGACGTTGATGAGGCCCGCGTATGGGCGTGCACCGTCGGGTTTACCTGCAAACCTGTGGAGTACGCTTTCCTTGCCGGACGTCGTGATCGAGAAGACCGTTCCGCATCCAGAAATGCCGTTTTTCGAGCACGAACCTGAACCGCCGTGGATCGTCGTGCCGTAAAGCGTGCCGTTGACATTGAGGAGGACCGCCGCATCCGGGGAGACGCCGTCCGGTTCACCGGCGAAGCTGTGGAGCACGGTTTCCGCGCCCGACAGAGTGACCTTGAACACGGTTCCGCAGTAGCAGGTCGCGCCCCCAACCAAGGTCGTGCCGTAGAGTGTGCCGTCGACTTCTATGAGGCCTGCCCGCGGGTCTTTGCCGTCTCCCGAACGATTTACGAAACTGTGAAGCACGGTTTCGGCGCCGGACGTCGTGATCGCGGAGACCGTGCCGCCGAAGCAACGGGCGTGACACGAGCCTCCGCCGTATTCCGTCGTGCCGTAGAGCGTTCCGTTGACGTTAACCAGACCCGCGTGCGGGTCTCTTCCGTCGTTCCCGCCTTTGAAGCTGTAGAGCACGCTGTACGCAGGACGCACGGGGGGCGTACTTCCCCCGCCGCAGCCCGCGAGCACCGCGACAGCCGCGCCCGCACAAAAGGCAGACCGTAAAACGTTCATGAGCCCGACGATTCGACAATACCGGAAGTTCCCCGTCCTTCTCGTCACTATGCAGGCTCAAGTTCTGGTTTACGCGCCGCGCAAGTGCAGGCGCGAAAGAAACACGGTAGCCGTTTCACGGTGCGATCGAAAAGACGGTTCCGTCGCCGACACTGCCGGGCCCAAAGCCGTTTGCGCCGCCGCTAGTGGTCGTGCTGTAGAGCCTACCGCTTACATTGATGAGGCTCGCATACGGGAATCTGCCGTTCTCTGAGCCGCCGAAGCTGTAGAGAATGGTTTCCGTTCCGGATGGCGTGATCGAGAAGACCGTTCCGCATCTGTGGGCGTCGCGGTATCGCAGGCATGGACCATAACAACAGTTGGAGGTCGTACCGTAGAGCGTGCCATTGACGTCGACCAGGCCCCCATATGGGTATCTGCCGTCCCCCGAGCCGCCGAAGCTGTGGAGCACGGTTTCCTTGCCGGAGGTCGCGATCGAGAATACAGTTCCGCATCCATGTTTGCATGAACCCGAACCACCGTTGGAGGTCGTACCGTAGAGCGTGCCGTTGACATTGAGAAGGCCCGCCTGCGTTGGGTATTGGCCGTCTCCGGGGCCATCTTTGAAGCTATAGAGCACCTTTTCCGCGCCGGACGTCGCGATCGTAAAGACCGTTCCGCATCCGGAGATGCCTCTGAGTGTGCACGAACCCGCGCCGCCGGCTTCGGTCGTTCCGTAGAGCGTACCGCTGATGTTGATGAGGCTCGCGTATGGGCGTGCACCGTCCGGTTTACCTGCAAGCCTGTGGAGTACGTGCTCCTTGCCGGATGTCGTAATCGAGAAGACCGTCCCGCATCCAGAAATGCCGCTTTTCCTGCACGGACCTGAACCGCCGTGAATCGTCGTGCCCTAAAGCGTGCCGGTGACATTGAGGAGGCCCGCATCCGGCGACGCGCCGTCTGGTTCACCTGCGAACCTGTGGAGCACGGTTTCCGCGCCGGACGGCGTGACCTTGAACACCGTTCCGCAATAGCAAGACGCGCCCCCAAGCAAGGTGGTGCCGTAGAGCGTGCCGTCGACTTCTATGAGGCCAGCGCGCGGGTCTTTACCGTCTCCCGAGCCACTTTTGAAACTGTGGAGCACGGTTTCCGCGCCGGACTTCGTGATCGCGAAGACTGTGCCGCTCGGGCAACGTCTATGACACGGGCCGCCCCCGTATTCCGTCGTGCCGTAGATCGTACCGTTGACATTGAGGAGGCCCGCGTGCGGGTCTCTGCCGTCGTTCCCGCCTTCGAAACTGTAGAGCACGCTGTATTTAACACTCGGACGCATTCGCTCCGCAAACGATGGGCTCAGCGGCACGCCGTTTCCGCCGCCGCATCCTGCAAGCATGGCAACGGCCATGCATAAACCCAAAGCGTAACAACCAGCACGCAAAGCAATCACCTCGCCTTCCCCTCCGAAGCTTTAAGGGTTCGACGGCCCCGGGTCAGGCCCCGTCTTACGACAACGCCATGTGCTGTCTGCATCTCGGCATCGAGAACCGTGACGCTGAAGCAGATTCCATTTGTTTCATCTTCTAAGAGAAAAATGGGGCACATGCTCGAAGTTGAAAGTCCATGCGGTCGTTAAACGTCACAGTAGAGCTTCTCGCCGACCAATTCCATCACGCATTTTGGTCAAGTGAACCGCATCGGCGCGTTGAGCTAGACATTATTTTCTCTAACGACGGCGATAAAGTCGCTGTCCTTGTTTCCTACGAGGTGATGCTACCCGAGGATGCGGTCCTCGATTTTTCGGCAGATTCTTGGAAGCCGTCCCATCGGCATCTAGTGGACGGCACGACTTACGTTGTTTGGTCGACGCACAACGCCGCGAGTGCTCAGTCCGGCCAGGGATATACTGTGAGTCCGCACGCAAGCGGAAAAGAAAAACTGACTGTAGACCTTAGACCTTACGTCGCTCCGCTGGTCGTGTTGTGGCGCGCTTTTGAGGGCGAAGCGGAATACCCGCCCGACGGCTTCGGCAGACAGGAGATTCCGCTCAGACCCTATGCGCCGTCACTTTAGCCTGACCGCATTTTGTCACGCCTCTACCTGGATACCAAGCCGGCAAGCGAAGGGTGCCGAGGCGATGACCGGGGTCTTCTGGCGCCGGACATGATTCATCGCCTCAAAAAATGAAAGCCTCACAAAACATTATATTCTGTAAGGCCTTCAAATGGCTCCGGATGTTGGACTCGAACCAACGACTTGCTGATTAACAGTCAGCCGCTCTACCAACTGAGCTAATCCGGAACGACCGTCGGACACTCAGACGAGGCCGGGAAGCCTGGTTCCACGGGTCGCTCGCGGTCCCTGTCGGCGCCTCAGCTCGGGCTGTCGAGAGGCGAAGCGCCCCTGGATACGTATTCTACACGCCGACCATGCGAGACTCAATGGCGGCGCCGGACACGGTCGCGACCCGCCGGCTTACCGGACACCGCGTAACCGCGGATCACCTCGATTATATGCTGGAAGTTGATGGCGACGGCCGCATTGCGGAGTGGCTCTTCGGCGTTCAGAGCCCGGAGCAGTCGCGCGCGCGTCTTGGCCGATGGATCGCGATGTGGCGCGAAACCGGCCTTGGATTCTGGATTTTCGAGGATTCCGATCAATGCCTCGTCGGCCACGGCGGCTTGTTCAAATCGCCCCGCGAAGCCGGCGAAGTCGAAGTCGGCTATGTCGTCAAGCCGGCACGTTGGGGCCGCGGCTTGGCAACGGAGATCACGTTGGCCGCACTGAAGGTCGGGTTCGAATCGCTCGGATTACAACGGATCATCGGAATCGCCCAATCGGCCAACTCGCCCTCGCGTCGCGTCATGGAAAAGTGCGGAATGATCCTCGAAGCGGAGTTCGCCTCGCCCGACGGCCGCCCGGGCGTCCGCTACGCAATCGCTAAGAGCATGTGGCCCCATTGACGGTGGAGATTCCCAGCGACGTCGACAACGCGACGATTGAGATCGACCGGCGCCACGTCGCGCTGACGAATCTCCGGAAAATCTACTTCCCGAAGCTCGGGCTGACAAAGGGCGACCTGTTGCGCTACTACCTCGCCATCGCCGGAGTTCTTCTTCCCCACGTCACCGGGCGCGCGATGGTTATGAAGCGCTATCCGCACGGCGTAACCGGCGACTTCTTTTACATGAAGCGCACGCCGTCGCCGCGACCGCCGTGGATAGAAACGTGTCCGATCGAGCATCGCTCGGGCAATACGATCGACTTTCCCTTAATCAACGATCGTCCGTCACTTCTTTGGCTGATCAACCTCGGCTGCATCGATCTCAATCCTTGGTACTCGCTCTGCAGCGATCCGAATCGCCCCCTCTATCTGCACTTCGATCTCGACCCGGTTGGCGACACGCCGTTCTCGGTCGTGCGTGAGGGCGCCCTTATCGTCCGCGACGTTCTTCGCGGCATCGGGATGACACCGTACGTCAAAACCACTGGTAGCCACGGCGTGCACATCTACGTCGCGATCCGCGTCGGTCTGACGCAGCACGAGGTTTGGGAAATCTCTAAGGCTATCGGGCAGCAGATCGCCAAGGCTCATCCCGACGTCCTCACCGCCGAATACCGCATCGCGAAGCGGCCGGCTGGGCGGGTCCTCGTCGACTACAATCAAAACGCGTTCGGCAAAACGTTGGCTTCCATCTACTCGGTGCGCGCGAACGAGGAGGCGACCGTCTCGACGCCGGTGACGTGGGAGGAGCTCGAGGCCGGTTGCGAGCTGACCGACTTCACGATCTTCAACGTACCGCAGCGCGTCGCGAAACTCGGCGATCTCTGGAAGCCGCTGCTGAGCAATCGCGGGCGGTTCGACCTCGATGCCAAGCTTTGAAAAGCTGGCTCTCCGCCCGCCGATCGAGCCGATGGAGACGCGGCACGCACAGAAAATTCCCGAGGGCGCCGGCTGGACGTACGAACCGAAGTGGGACGGCTTTCGCTGCGTGGCCTTTCGCGATGGAAAGAACGTCGAGCTACAATCCAAATCCGGCGAAACCCTAACGCGCTACTTTCCGGAGATCGTCGCGGCGCTGCTCGAAGCGCCGGCAGAGCGCTTCGTCGTCGACGGGGAGCTGATGATCGTCGAAGGTGAGGCCGCCGACTTCGACGCGTTGCTGCAGCGCATCCATCCGGCCGAAAGCCGCGTTCGCTGCCTGGCCGCCGAAACGCCGGCGACCTACGTGCTCTTCGACTTGCTGGTCGAAGGCCGAAGCAAACTCTTCGAACACAAACTAAACGAACGTCGTGCTCAGCTCGAAGAGTTCGTGCTGCGCAATTTCGCGAAGAATACGTCGGTCGCGCTCTCTCCCGCAACCAGCGACGTCGCGCACGCGAGGCAATGGCTGTCGGGAAGCCTCGCGCGTCTCGACGGCGTGATCGCCAAAGCAAACGTGCCCTACGCATTCGGCAGCCGGAAGGCCGTCGTCAAGATCAAGCGCAGTTACACGGCCGACTGTGTCATCGGCGGATTTCGGACGGCGAGCGACGGCACGATCGCCTCACTCTTGCTCGGTCTCTACGACCACGACGGTCTGCTCCATCACGTCGGCTTCGTCGGCTCGATGAGCGCGCAGGAGCGCAAGCGCGCGGCCGATTTGCTGAAACCAATCGTCGAGCCGCCGGGATTTACCGGCGCTGCACCGGGCGGTCCAAGCCGCTGGCGGCGCGCCGAGAATGCGCAGTGGTTTCCGGTCAATCCGAAAATCGTCGTCGAAGTCTCGTTCGATCACGTGACCGCCCGCCGGTTCCGGCATGCGACGCGTCTCTTACGCTGGCGTGTCGATAAAGCGCCGCGTCAGTGCACCATGGATCAGCTGCTCAATCCTACGGAATAGTCAGGTTTGCCGAGAGTTCGACGGTCACCGGCTGACCGGCAGGGACGACGATCGCCTCGTGCGGACCCATGGCATAAACGTAGCCCCCGAGATTCGGGGAATCGCTCGTGCTGATCGTCGTACCGCCGGCGCCGATTCGCGCCTGCCAGGCAATCGGCCCGGGCGTTACCGTTCCGTACGGTACGCCGGCCATCGGCGATAGCTGCTGTCGTGAAGCGCTCTGTGCGACGGGATTAATCGGCACGACCCGCTTGCTCACAACGTATGCGCTGATGCTTTTTTTCTGGCCGTTGGAGAGTTTGATTGACGTCAGGTAAAAGCCGACTCGCGCGCGGTCCATACCCGAAGGCTGACGCACGTCGGTAATATAGCCGATGATCTCGGAGCCGTTCAACGCGGGGTGCGCCGGGTCGACGATGCGCAGTTTGAACTTGTCACCGTAGGCGAGTTTTGAGGAATCGACGCGTTGGTCGAGGACGCACGCGATTCTCGTACCGGCTTTGTACGTTTGCGAAGTAACGAACGTGGTCGCACCGGCGGCAGTTGGAAAGACCGACGCCGCGAGCAGGACCGCGGCGGCTTTATTTAGCGAAGTGCGGTACACGTAGTTGTCCTCCATTGAAGGCGGTGGCAGAGCGAAGCGCCTCGGCGCGATCGACGCGCTCCCACGGCAGATCGAGGTCGGGACGGCCGAAATGTCCGTACGCCGCGGTCTGCTTATAGATGGGTCGCCGCAGGTTCAGGTGATGGATGATTGCCGCCGGGCGCAGATCGAAGATGTCGGTCACGGCTTTGGCGATCTGCTCTTCGGGAATTCGTCCGGTGCCGAAGGTCTCGACGAAAACGCTCACCGGATGCGCGACGCCGATTGCATACGCAACTTGCACTTCGCAACGATCGGCGAGTCCGGCTGCAACTACGTTCTTGGCGACCCAGCGCGCCGCATAGGCGGCGGAGCGGTCGACCTTCGTCGGGTCCTTACCCGAAAAGGCGCCGCCGCCATGGCGCGCCATTCCGCCATAGGTATCGGCGATGATTTTGCGGCCGGTGAGCCCGGCGTCGCCTTTGGGACCGCCGATGACGAAACGGCCGGTCGGGTTGACGAAGACGCGCGTGCGCGCGTCGCGCATCGACGCCGGAATGACGTGGTCGATCACTTTCTCGGTGATCTCGCGACGGATCTCTTCGAGCGGAATTTCGGGGTCATGCTGCGTCGAAAGCACGACGGCCTCGACGCGAACCGGACGATCGCCCTCGTACTCGACGGTCACTTGAGACTTACCGTCGGGCCGCAGGTATGGAATGTCGCCGTTCTTGCGCACCGCGGCAAGATGTCGTGCTAGATTGTGCGCCAGCACGATCGGCAACGGCATCAGCTCGTCGGTATCGCGGCAGGCGTACCCGAACATCATCCCTTGATCGCCGGCGCCGATGCGTTCGAACTCGTCGTCGTCGCCGGCACGCGACTCCTGAGAATGGTCGACGCCGAGCGCGATGTCCGGCGATTGCTCGTCGATCGAAACGCTCACGCCGCAGGTTTCGGCGTCGAACCCGATCGCAGATCTGGTATAGCCCACGTCGCGGACGACCTCTCGCGCCAAGCGCGGAATGTCTACGTAGGTTCGCGTGGTTACCTCGCCGGCGATATGGATCTGGCCGGTGATCGCAAACGTTTCGACGGCCACTCGCGAGTACGGATCGTCTTTGATCAGCGCATCGAGCACCGCGTCGGAAACTTGGTCGGCGAGCTTGTCGGGATGCCCCTCGGTTACCGACTCGCTGGTAAAGAGTCTCTCGTACGCCATCAGGTCCCCTCGCTCCACGACTCGGCGTACTTCACTTGCTCGGCCGTGAGCGTGTCGATATCGACGCCCATGGAGGCTAGTTTGAGGCGCGCGACCTCTTCGTCGATCGCCAGCGGAACGTCGTAGACGCGCTTTGACAGCTCCCGATGGTGTTTGACGATGTAGGCCGTCGCCAACGCTTGATTGGAAAACGACATATCCATCACGGCTGCGGGGTGGCCTTCGGCCGCGGCCAGATTCACCAGCCGGCCGTCGGCCAGGATGCAGATTTTCCGGCCGTCGCGCAGTTCGTACTGCTCCACGAACTCGCGCGGCTCGGTCTTGCCTTTGGCGAGCCGCGCGATGGCTTCGAGATCGAGCTCGTCGTTGAAGTGACCCGAATTGCAGACGATCGCGCCGTCCTTCATCAGTTTGAAGTGCTCGTCGCCGATGACGTGATAGTTGCCGGTCACGGTCACGAAGATGTCGCCGATTTTGGCGGCCTCGGTCATCAGCATCACGCGGTAGCCGTCCATGACCGCCTCGATCGCCTTACGCGGATCGACTTCGGTCACGACGACGTGCGCGCCCATGCCGGCCGCGCGCGACGCGATTCCACGTCCGCACCAGCCATACCCTGCGATCACGAGCGTCCGCCCCGCCAGCAAAATGTTCGTGGCGCGAATGATCCCGTCGAGCGTCGATTGCCCGGTCCCGTAGCGATTGTCGAACATGTGCTTGGTGAGCGCGTTGTTCACCGCGATGACGGGATAGGGGAGTACGCCATCGCGCTGCATCGCCCGCAACCGGATGATGCCGGTCGTCGTCTCCTCGCAGCCGCCGATCATCTCCGTCAACCGCTCGGGGTGCTTGGTGAAGATCCGCGTGACCAGGTCGCAACCATCGTCCATCGAGATCTGCGGGTTGCTCGCAATGACCGATTCGATGTGCGAATAGTAGGTTGCGTGATCTTCACCTTTGATCGCATAGGTGGCGATTCCGTACTCACAGAGAGCGGCGGCGACGTCGTCTTGCGTGGAGAGCGGATTGCTCGCGCACAGCGCGATCTCCGCGCCGCCGGCCTGCAGCGTGAGCATCAAGTTGGCAGTCTCCGTCGTTACGTGAAGACAGGCGCCGATCCGAATGCCGGCCAGCGGTTTCTCGACCTCGAAGCGATCGTGAATCTGCGCCAGCACGGGCATGTACGAAGCGGCCCAGCCGATGCGCGAACGGCCGGCCTCGGCGCGGCCCAGGTCCTTGACGTCGCCTGGGGCTGAATCCAAAAGAGGCAAGTTGAGAACTCCTGCGATGGGGGGGAAGGTGGGAAACGTTTCGTCGCATCGTACGCTACCTCCGCCGCAAAAGCGACCTACGAAGGTCGCATGGCCCGTCCGGCCAACCCTGCGGGCGTGGAGACGCTGGATGCATATCTCGAGCGCCTTGCGTCCGACGCCGCGGTGCCCGGCGGCGGAAGCGCGGCGGCATTGGTTGCTTCGTTCGGTGCGGCGCTGACCGCCATGGTTGCGCGGATCGCGCGGCGCAATCCTAAAAATGCAGCCTCGACCGAGGCGCTGGATGCGATCGTCGAGCGAGCCGACTCGCTGCGTGCCGAAATCGCGGGCGCGCGGCTTCGCGACGAGGAGGCCTTTGCCGCCGTCGTCGCCGCGCAAGCTCTGCCTAAGCAGACCGAAACCGAGAAGGCCGCACGCCGGCAGGCTCTGGACGACGCCCTCGCGCGAGCCGCTGAAGAGCCCTTGCGCGCCTCGGCGCTGAGCCTCAGCGTCCTCGAGCTGCTCGAAAAGGTGCTGGAGTTTCCGATCCAAGCGTTGCGCAGCGACGTCGGCTCCGCGGCAGAGTTCGCGAGCGCGGCGTTGGCTAGCTGTGCTTACAACGTACGAATCAACCATCGCTTCATGCACGACTTGGAGGTCGTGGCACTGCAAGAGCAGGCCCTGCAAGAGCGCGAGGTCGCCGCGCGCGAATCGCTCGGGCGCGTGCGACGCCAGATCGGGCAAGATACCCCGGAAAGCGCTTAGGCGATCGCTCCGAGCAGGTCGAAGAACGGCGCTAGATCGCGCGCGTCGACTTCCATGCCGACGCCCTGCGTGTGGTAGCGAATGTCGTGAAAATCCATGCCCGCCGTCATGACCAGCCCATACCGTCGCGCGGTCTCCCGGAACTCAGCGGTGTCTTCGGCGCTGTGCAACGGATAGAAGACCTCGAGCCCTCGCAGGCCGCGATCGGCAAGCTCGTCTATTAGGATGCGGTCCTTGAGCCGGCCGGGATGGGCCAGCACCGGAATGCCGCCTGCCGCCGCAATCTGTTCGATTGCGTGCTCCGGAGTGGTATACAGCTGCGGAACGTAGCCCGGCCTGCCACGGCTCAGCGCCTGCTTGAAGGCGGCATCGACGCTATCGACGACTCCCAGACGCACCAGGGCCTTGGCGACGTGCGGCCGGCCGATTGCGAACGCTCCGCCTGATTCTCGCAAGACGTCGTCGAGCGTTAAAGAATAGCCGGCCTGACGCAAACGCTCGACCATCGTCTCGGCTCGGATGCGCCGCTGCACCTGGTTGTATTCGAGCAGCTCGTTGATCGGCGACGCTTCGAGCGGAACGCCATATCCCAGAACGTGGACCTCGTTCTCACGCCAGGTCGTGTTGATCTCGATGCCGGTAATCACGCGCGCTCCGGGCGGCGGCGTGAACGCGCCGTAGGCCGCCAGCGTGTCGTGGTCGGAGATCGAAAAGACTTCGACCCCGCGCTCGCCCATGAAGTCGGAGAGCTCTTGCGGGCTGAGCGTGCCGTCGCTCATGCTCGTGTGCGAATGCAGGTCAACCTTCAACGGGGACTTCCTTCTCTACCAGTTTGCGCCGCTCGACCTGCAGTGAGATCGCGGTGCGCTCGCTCTCGTCAATGGCGACGAGCACAAAAGACGGCGTGCAGACGACGTCGAGCTTGGCGCCCTTGAGGTAACTCCGCGCGATTGCCACGGCTTTGATCGCCTGATTGATTGCGCCGGCACCGACGGCCTGAACTTCGGCGGTTTCGCGCTCGCGAAGAACCGCCGCCAACGCGCCGGCCACCGCGTTCGGATTGCTCTTAGCCGAGACTTTTAAGGTAACCCCGGGGGCGGTCATGCGATCCCTCGCATGAAGACGCGCTTGATGCCGGTCGCCCTTCCGCTGGTCCGATCCACCGAAACCACCGCGGCGTTGAACTGCTTCATCCCAGTTTTTTGCACGTTGAACCGCTCCGAAAGACCGGTTAGAAACCGGTCGAGCACGGGGCCCTTTTCCATCCCTATGACTCCGTCCATCGGCCCCGTCATCCCTAGGTCGCTAAGGTAAGCGGTTCCCCCTGGAAAGATCTGCTCGTCGGCCGTCTGAACGTGGGTGTGCGTCCCGACGACGCAAGAGACGCGCCCGTCCAGATAGCGCCCCATGGCAACCTTCTCCGAGGTTGCCTCGGCATGAAGGTCGACGACGATCACCGGGGTTCGCCGGCGAAGATCGCCGACGATGGCGTCGGCGCAGCGAAACGGGTCGTCGACGGGCGGCATGAACGTGCGTCCCATTAAATTGAGGACGCCCACGGTCACTCCGTCGGCCGTAAAGGTTCCGGCGCCCCGTCCGGGCGCGCCCGGCGGATAGTTGGCCGGTCGAATCACTCGGTTGCTGCTCTCCAAGTACTCGCCGAAGTCCCGCTTATCAAAAATATGATTTCCTCCGGTGATAAAGTCGATGCCGCTAGCGAACATTTCCTCGGCGGTTTGAGCCGTCAAGCCAAAACCGCCTGCGGCATTTTCGCCGTTGGCGATGCAGGCATGGATTTGGTGTTGCTCCCGCAGCAACGAGACGCAACGCTTGAGCGCCTCGCGTCCCGGGGAACCCATGACGTCCCCGATGATCATGAGGTTCAGGCTTGGACTGTCTATCGGCGAGCCGACGCCTTCGCTTTCTTCTGAGATTTCAGGAAATAGACGAGCACGCGTTTTTCTTCTCTAAAGCCGACCAAACTCTTGGATTGTGACGGGTCGCGCAAGGCCTCGACGGCATAGAGCGCGGCCTCGTCCTCGGCGGCCGGGTCACCCTCGAGATGGTCGTCCGGCGGTGGATTTCGGACCAGCGTGTCGCCGCAGGAATCGCACAAGAAGCTTACTTGAAGCTCGAGCTCTTCCTTTGAGAAGCTCGCCAGGTCGCGCGTGACATGAATGAACGTGAGCGTCCGGTCGCCCTCGCACTCGACGCGAAGCGCCGCCGGCTCGTCCTTGCTCAGAGCAAGAAAGCCGCGAACGTGTTCTTCGATTGCCTCGGCGAGCGCAGCCTGTGCGGCCCGGTCGAATCGCTGACGCACTGCGAAGGTCAAACGCAGCGTACGGTCCGTCGGACCGGAGCGAATCGAAGCCAACTCCGGGAAGCGCACCAAAAGCGCGCAAACCAAACTGACCGTATCGGCATTCTCGACGCGTAATCGCGTGCTCATCACACTTGGTTCTTCTTTCGCGGCTCCATCCCACCAGGTTCACGAACCCCAAGGGGCAGGGTCAGTACGACGCGGCCCCCAGGTCTCCCCGCAACCTCGCCTAGAAAAGACCCTCGTGACGCTCAGGAAGGTTCCGGCCGCGCTCGCGCTAGGCTTGCTTGCCTCCATCCTCGCCCATGGCGCCCTTTACGGCGGCGAGCACGCGATGGGCGGCGACTACCACGCGCTGCTCCTACAAGCGGCGCTGGCGGGCGGTCTCGGCCTCCTCGTCTTCATCGGCTTGCTGGCCGCTAGCGGCGCCAATGCGGCCGTCAACGGCAGCGTTCTGGCAACTCGGCTCATGGAGCGTCTTCCTGGCTATGGATCGCTCTGCATCGCGGCCGGCGCCTGGTACACCGCGGCCGAATGCCTCGAGCCGCATCACGCCGCCGCATCGCTGCTCGTCGTGCCGCTGTCATTGGCGGCGGCGGCGTGGCTGGTCCAATTGCTCGGCCGCACCGTCGTTGCCGTCTTGGCCGGCGCCGTCATTGCCATATGGCGTCTTTCGTTTTCGCCCAGAACGCCGGCTTGGTTTCGGCGTTTACAATCTCCTCGCCCAACTCGCCGCATACTCTGGACGCGGCGACGCTTCGCGCGTCCACCTCCGATCGGGTTCGATTCCTGCGCGTAACCGCGCGCGTCGATCCTTTTTTCTTCCACATCTAAGATCGGAGAAGAACCATGTCTCGGTTTCGCACGGCGCCTGTCGCCGTTTTATTGGCTTTGAGTTGCTTGGCCCCGGCATTAGGAGCGACCACCGGACTCGTCCGCGGCACGATCACGGTTGACGGCAAGCCGGCTCCCGCTGCAAAGGTGGTGCTCCAAGGTGAAGGCTCGCGCTTTCAAACGACCGCCGACGCCAAAGGCGACTACGTCTTTCCCCAAGTGCCCTTCGGCTCGTACCGTCTGATCGCCGATGCGAAGGGCGCGCACGAGGTTCAGGTGCTCGTCAACGTTGCAAGCGGTCAAGTGGCGACGGTCGACGTCGAGCTTTCGACGCAGCTTAGAGAGATCGCACAGACGACGGTGACGGCGCATGCCGGCGCCGAAGCCAACCCGCCTTCGGTCAACCAGCTCACTCGGGCTTCGATTCAAACGTCGCCGGTCAGCAACAGTCTCGACCGGCTGCTCGAAACGCTGCCGGGAGTCGTTCAGTTCTCTTACAACGAACCGGTGATCAACGGCTTTCACGGCGTGAGCTACAACATCGACGGCGCGCCGCTGCCGCTGGCCACAACGTCGAACTTCGCCGAGATCATCGATCCGAAGGTGATCAATTCGATCGAAGTGCTGACCGGCGCGATTCCCGCGGAATATGGGGGCGAGCGCATGGGAGGCGTCGTCAATATCATCAGCAACCGTCCAAGCGACATTCCCGAAGGAACCTTCGGAACGATCACGGGCGGCTTCGGAAACCAGGCACAAGGCCTGGGAACGCTGGACTTAGAGTCGCGCTCCGGATCCAGCGAGTTCTTTCTGAGCGGAAACGTCGAGTCGACCGGCCGTGGCTTGGACGCACCGACGTACACCCCAATCAACGACGCCAGCTCGAGCAGCGACCAGTTCTTTCGCTTCATCACGCAGCTTGCACCGCGCGACACGCTGGCGTTCGACTATTCGAACCAGTTTTCGCAGTTCCAGATTCCGATCAACACCGACCCAAACAACCCGCTCGACCCCGTGGTGAGCGCGCCCGGAACGCTCGACACGCAGCTCGAGTACGATCGCTTCTCCAATCTCAACTGGACGCAAGTCTCCCGGGATGGTAACGGCATCTTCCAGGTCATTCCGTGGTGGCGATCGACCAGCATCGATTACCTCGGCGACCTTCCTCTCGACGTACTTGCGGTCGAGCCGGACTTTAGCATCTGTCCGCCAACCTGCGCGAAGACCGTCAATCTCGTTGGGCTGGACCAAGGCTCCTTTGCCAGCTACGTCGGCGTACGTGCCTCCGACTTTCGCGCGACGAAAAGCCACGCGTGGAAGATCGGCGTCGATCTCGATCGCGAGAGCGCCACCGCCTCACAAGAGTTCGCCTGTTATTACGTGGATTGTGCCGCCAGCGGTACGGTCGCCAAGTCCTTCTATCCGGCTTTCACCACCCCGCAAGGACAGGCCGGCTCGAATATCGGCATTTACGGCGAGGACAAATGGCAGATGACGCCGGCGGTCGTGTGGAGCTACGGCCTGCGATACGACCATTCCACGGGCTACGTCGGCGGCTGGCAGCTCAGCCCGCGCATCGGCGTCAACATCTGGGACGGCGGCAAAAACGTGGCGCACGTCTACTACGGAAAGTTCTACGCCGCACCGCTGCTCGAGGACGTTCGTCAAGCTTGCGTCTTGCTTTCCGCTCAGCAAGCCTGTTCGACGACCAACCCGGTCTACGACCTGAAGCCCGAGAGCGATTCGTACTACGAAATCGGGGTCGTGCACGCGTTCAATCCGCACTTCAGCGGTTCGCTCAATATCTTCGAGAAGAGCGTCGTCAACGTGCTGGACACTACGCAGCTCTTCAACACGCCGATCTTCGCCGTCTATAACAATGCCATCGGCATCGACCACGGTGCCGAGATTCGGCTGCAAAACCAGGAGCCCAGCGGCGACCAATGGTTCCTGAGCGGCACGGTCTCGGGTTCATACGCCGCCTGTGTCTCCGGTTCGGAGTTCCTCTTCCCGCCGAACACGAATCTTCCGGGCGTGCCCTGCGTCGCGCAGCTTTCGCTCGAAGATCACAGTCAGACGGTGGATGCCACCGCGGCATATACGCACCGGTTCGGCGGCGGTGAGAAGCTCTGGTACTCGACGCTGCAGACCAACTACGGCAGCGGCTTTCCGGTCCAGTTCCAAGATGCCAACGTGAGCTTGAAGGGTACGCTTCCGGCGCACACGACCTTCGATTTCTCGCTCGGCCGCGAGCTAACGGCCGGGCAGGCCGGTAAGGATCAGGGCTTGGGACTCTCGCTGCAAGTGCTCAACCTGCTGAATCACCAGTATCCGATCAAGGTCGCCAACGGCTTCAACACGACGCAGATCGCAAACGGAACCAGCTTTTTGCTGCGTCTCTCCGCACCATTCTAGGGAGGGGCTGTGCGATGTAGTTCAGGGCGAGGCCGGCATGGTGCCGAGAAGGCTCTGACCGAGGAGCCCTTCGACTACGCTCAGGACAGGCTCCGGCATGGATGCCGGAGCGACGAGGCAGCGCAGCAGGAGCGGAGCCGGAGGCGCAGCGACCAGCGTCTTCTCGGCACCATGCCTGCCTCGCCCTGAACTACATCACGCGCTGCCTAGCGTGAGCATGTTGCGCAGAGGCCGTAGAGCATTACGGAGTGATCCTTGATGCGAAACTTTGGAGGAACCAGCTTGCGCAGGTTTTCGAGGCAGCCGGCGATGTCGAAAACGCGGTCGCACTTTTCACACTGGAAGTGATGGTGGTGGCCCTTGTCGGAGCGCTCGTAGCGGGTGGGCTCGCCGGGAATCTCCACGGCTTCAATCCAGCCCTCTTCCAGGAGCGCGCCTACGGCCCGATAGACGGTCGCGACCCCTAGACCGCCGATTCGCTTCGAAGCCGCGGCGAGCAACTCGCCAACGCTCAGCGGCCGCTCGGCGCGTTCGAACACGCTCACGAGCGCATCCCGCTGCTTGGTCTTCCGACTGGATTGCGTCGCCATTTCCGTCCTAGCGGCTCTCTTCACCCGGCCCCCTGGCGGAAGCCTGCAGGAAGGCCGGCTTGACTATTTGATAATGATATTCTATTATCAATAGTAGACTAAGGATCACTTACGATGCATGGAATTTGGCCGCGTTATGGCGGCGCTCTGTCGATTGCCGTCGCGCTGCTTCTCCTCTGCGCTGCGCCGGCGTACGCCGTCAGCGCGAGCGCTTTTCTCAGCGGAACGGTGACGAACAACGGCGTCCCGGCCGCGCATGTTACGGTAACGGCGTCGGGAAATAATCTGACCGCCAAGACGACCACCGATGCCAGGGGACACTTCTCGTTTCCGCCCCTCGCGTTGGGCAGCTATGACGTCGAAGCGCGGGACGCCGACCTGCGCGGTCTCGTGCGCGTCGATCTTGGAAGCGGCGGCGCGGCTCTATCCATCGCCCTTAAGAAGCTTACGGAGATCGCGCATACCGTCGTCAGTCAATCGCAATCGCTAACGACTCACGGGAGCGGCAGCGACGTAGTCCTCAACAGCACGGCCCTGACCCGGCTTCCGTTCGATAACAGCTTTACTCAGATGGAGACCCAGATGCCGGGCGCAGCTCAAGGCGCCAACGGGGTCGTGCACATCAACGGCGACCACGGCGTCATCAACTATATGCTCGACGGTGTGCCGTTGCCGCAGGAGTTGAACCGGGATATCGGCAGCGAGATCAATCTCAACGATCTCTCCTTCGTGGACCTCATCGAGGGCGCGTACCCGGCCCAATACGGGCTGAAGTTCGGCTCGGTTTTCAATATGTCGACCCGGGCGGGCACGGGACCGCCCGGCTTCGACGGATATGCGTCCTACGGTTCGTACACCGACGCCCAGTCGACCATCGGGTATCATGCGCCGATCGCCGGCGGCGGCGGTTACGACGTCGCGTTGAGCGGCCTCACGACCACGCGCGGCCTCGATCCCCCGGACTTCAACTCTCCGCATAACGATGCAAGTTCGGTCGGACAGTTCGCTCGCTTCACGCTCCCCGCCGGCGGCAACAACTTCACAAACATTACCTTCTTCAATAGCCACGACACGTTTCAGATTCCCAACGACATCGCCTACGGGGCACCTGGCAGTACCGACGATAACGAGACACAAGCCGATACCTTCCTATCGGTCCAGTTCCAGCACGCGATCGGCAATACGGGTTCGATCACCTGGGGTCCGGCATATAACGCGTCGAGGATTGCGGACTTTGGCGATCCGTACAACGATTGGATCTACGGCGAGTCCCTCAATCGGACGCCGCCTCCCTTCGGCAACGGCGGTACGTCGACGGACTGCGCCAATGCTTTCGTCGTCGCACCAATGAACCCACTGGGATTCGGGACGATGTGCGGCTTATCGCTTGCCGATCACCGCACCGAGCTCGATTACATCATGCAAGGCGATTACACGCAGAGTTTCGGCAGCCATACGATTGGCGCCGGCGTCTCCTACGACCTGAGCCGCGTCTTGAAATACTACTCGTTCACGCTTCAGCCCAATAACTATCTCTCACCGATCGAAACTCCAGGCACCCCCAACGCACCTTATACGGTAGTCGACGACTCGCCGAATCTCGGGAACACGTATCAGTCGTACATTCAGGATAGTTGGCGAATGAGCAGTCTCTGGCAGGCCGACTACGGCCTCCGCTACGATTTCTTTACCATCAAGTCGGCCGCTTTCGGAGAAGGCTTCGGCGCGTTCAGCCCTCGCTTCAAACTGACGCGCTTCTTCGGAAAGCGGGCCAGCGTCTACGGATACGTCGGGCGATTCTTCGAACCGTTTTCATTTGAAAACGTGAGCCCGGAAGCCGCCTACGTGCTCAACCAGCCGTTGCAGCGGACCGTAGCCCAGTTCGACCTCAAACCCGAACGCGATACGCAGCTCGAGCTCGGCGGGCATATCCCGGTCGGGTCCGGCGACCTCGGCTTTCGGGTCTGGCAGAAAAACGCCAACGATCTAATCGACGACACCCAAGTCGGCGTGACGCTGCTGCACCAGGACATCAACTACGTGCTGGGCCGGTTGTCGCAGGAGGCGCTCAACTACGTCCAACCGCTGTCGCTAAACAGCCGTGCCTACTTTTCGCTTGCTCATGTCGTTTCGCTCAACGAAGGCTGTGAAACGCAGTTGCTCGCCCCATGTTTTGGATCGCCAACCGGCTTTACCCCCGCCGACCACGAGCAGCGCTACACGGTTACGAGCGGCATTTTGCTCAACGACCGCCGCGGCGGGTGGTTTTCGGCCGACGCTTACTACGGCAGCGGCCTTTCGTCGGCTTTCTGTCCATTCGGTACGCCGGGATACTGCAAGCAGACACCGCACACGATTTTCAACGTAGAAGACGGGATCGCGCTCTCGCCGAAAACCGCACTCACGCTAGATATCCAGAATCTGCTCAACGATCGCTATTACGTAACGCTTCTCAACGCCCAAGGGAATCATTTTGGGGCGGCCCGCGAGCTCGATATGGGCGTCAGGTTCCGGCCCTGACGAAGGACTCGGCGCAAAGCCTGGGGGATTATGGGCCCTCACAGCGATGCACGACCTCAATCACGGAAGAATCGTCGTTACCGGCGGCGCAGGCCTCATCGGGAGCGCCGTCATTTGGGCCCTCAACCGGCGCGGCCTGGAGGATATCCTGGTCGTCGATCGCTTGGACTCCTCGGAGAAGTGGCGGCACCTGGTCCCTTTGCGCTTCGCCGATTGCCTCGACGCCGACGATTTCGCCGCCCGGGCGGCCCAGGACCGCTCGCTCGGCAAGATCTCGACGATCGTTCACCTCGGCGCGTGCTCCGCGACGACGGAGCGCGATACCGGATATCTCCTGCGCAACAACTACGAATACACCAAGAACTTGGCGCATTGGGCCGTCGAGCACCAGGCACGGTTCGTCTACGCGTCGTCGGCGGCCACCTACGGCGGCCTCGAAGCCGAACTTTCCGATGAATGCGACCTGCACGCGCTGCGACCGCTCAATGCGTACGGTTACTCGAAGCACCTTTTCGATCTCTACGCGAGCAGAACGGGGTTGTCCGAGCGCATCTGCGGGCTGAAGTACTTCAACGTCTTCGGGCCAAACGAGGATCATAAGGGTGACATGCGCAGCATCGTCCACAAAGCGTACGAGCAGATCCGCGAGGTCGGCAGCGTCCGGCTTTTTAAGAGTTATCGGCCGGAGTACCGTGACGGCGAGCAACGGCGCGATTTCATTTACGTCAAGGACGCCGTCGCGATGACGCTGCACTTGGCCGAGTCCGATGCCGTCGGCCTCTACAACGTCGGCTCGGGTTCCGCGCAAACCTGGCTGGAGCTCGTGCGCCCGATCTTCCACGCTCTCGAGCTGCCCGAGCGCATCGAGTTCGTCGAGATGCCGAGCCAGCTGCGCGGCAAGTACCAGTATTATACGTGCGCCCGCATCGAACGCCTCCGCGCGACGGGCTACGACGTGCCGAGTACGCCACTTGCCGATGCCGTCACCGATTACGTTACGAACTATTTGGTTCCACAGCGGACGCTCGAGCTTTCCGATGCTCCGATCGCCGCACCGCTCAAGGCTCCGTCGTAGAAGGGACAATATGCCACAGCCCAGTCGTGCCGAGCGCCGGCGTCAAGGACGCAGCAGCTCCGCCCCTCCGCCGCGACGCGATCCAATGCGCCCGATCTATATCGGCGTCGGGATTGCGTTCGTAGCGATCATCCTTGCTTTCGCGGGCTATAACTGGTGGCAGAATCGTATCATTCAACAAGCCAACGCGACGCCGACGCCCGGCCCCAACGCAAGCCAGAAGCCGATAGCGCTCGCCGCCGGCCAAGCGCTCGGATCAAAATACTTTAAAGAAAAATATCCCGATACGCCGCAGGGCGGGCACGGACAAACCGTAGACGGCGTCGGCTGCGGTGCCATGGAATTCTCCACGCTGCACGTGCACACACACCTCGCGATCTTTTATAACGGCAAACAAATCCAGGTGCCGCAATTCCTTGGATTCGCGCCCAATCCGGCCGGCTCGTGCCTCTACTGGATTCACACCCACGATCCTAGCGGTGTGATTCATATCGAGGCGCCGGATATCTCGCCCCCGCAAGGCGGCCCGTACACGCTTGGCATGCTGTTCGATATCTGGGGGCAACCGCTGCAGCCCGACGACGTTGCCGGATTCAAAGGCACCGTTACCGCCTACGTCAACGGCTTGAAGTACGACGGCGACCTAACGAAGATTCCGATGGGAGCGCATCAGCAGATCGTGCTCGAGATCGGAGCGCCGCTCGTCCCGCCGCCGAACTATACGTTCCCGCCAGGCACCTAGCGAAGCACCGATCTTAGCGCGGAGTCTAACTCGCCGTAGGCAATTTCGCCGTCATCGAGATATCGGATCTTCTTATCGGTGCCGATGATGGCGATGGTCGGAAAACCGCCCTGCAGATAGAGATTCGCCACGTTGAGAGTCGGGTCGTAAGCCACGGGATACTTCACGTTGAAGTGGCGAATCCAATCGAGAACGTCGAGTTCCGAGGAGGTCGAGGTGCCGTCCATCGCGGTATCGCTCCCCGAGACGGCGACGAACTCCACGCGGTTCCGGTATTTGGCATAGAGCCTGTCGATGATTGCCGTCTCTCGCTGACAGTGCGGGCACCACGTTGCAAAGACTTCCACGAAGACCGGCTTGCGCGTTTTGCTCAGATCGAAGTAGCCCGCCGTCGTTGCAACGGCGAACTGCGGCGCGGTCTTGCCTTCCTGCGCCTTGCCGACGACCGGCGGCTGCGAGGCAACCTGCACCGACCCGCGGGTTGGGCCTCTGAAATACACGACGACGGCCACCACGACGATGGCAGCGACCACAACGGTCGTGAGAGCTGCAAGCGCTCGCCGATTCATACGCGGCGAAGCACCCTGTCGACCGCCAGCGCGCCCGGCGCGGCGAACGCGACTACGCCGCTCGCCGCGGCCAGGGCCAGATCGAACGCGACGTGCGGCCAATCGGCCAATGCGGTGTCCTTCGGGCCGAAGCATCCGCAGCCGGCCGGGATTCGGCGCATCACGGCCGAGGCAATCGCCACCGCGTAAATCAAGAACTCGAAGGCTGCGAGCGCGGCGGCGATTCGAGTAAAGAGACCGGCGATCAAGTAGGCTCCCAGCAGTAACTCGAGGTATGGCAGCGCCAGCGCGAGCGGGCCGATGACGGCCGCCGGAAGCAGGCGAAAATCCGCAATGCTCGCGGCAAGGCTCGACGCGTGGCCTACTTTGAGCCCCCCGGCAGCCAAGAGCACGCCACCCAACAGGATTCGAAGGACCAGAACGGCGGCATTCACCGGTCCCTTCGTTGTGCTCAATCTCGGCGAACCCCTGTCCGGCCGGGAGCCTGGCGGGCTATGGCCCTTTTCGGATTCGTCGCCGAGTTTTGTCCGAAGACGAGGCGCGATCAGGGAGCGAAGCCGTCGCTTCGTGACCGAAGAGCAACGAAGTATTCGGACAAAAGACGGCACGAAGACGGAAAGGCGCCATAACCCGACAGGCTCCCCGATGTACAATAGCGGTATGCTGCTTGCGGCATTGCTCGCGCTCATCCCAATCCATGGCGTCGTGCTCGATACGCTCGGCGATCGCGCTGCGATCGTTCGCACCGAGCTGGTACCCAAGATGATGCCGGCGCAAATACGGCGCTACGCCTTTGCCCAGCCGTCGAGCCTGCGCAGCGGCACGAGCGTCGATGCGCTTCTCGATCCCTCGACCACACCGCCGACGCTGCTCGATCCGGTGCCGGCGGCGGTTTTTGCGCCGGGCCTTCCCGATCCCGGGCGCGTCGTCCCGATCGAAATTGGAAGCGCGTTGCCGGCGGCAAAGCTGGTCGATCAAGACGGTGATCCGGTCGGGCTCGATCGCGCGTTCGCCGGAAAAACGCTGCTGCTCTCGTTCGTCTTCACGCGATGTCCCGATCGCGACCTCTGCCCCGCGATCAGCGCCAAGTTCGCGTACCTGCAGAGCCGGCTCGATCCAAAACGCTTTGCCCTGGCAGAGATCACGCTCGACCCGCCGTACGATTCTCCGGCAGTGTTGCGCGATTACGGCTCCTCCTACGGCGCCAGAAAGGGAAGTTGGACGCTGCTTACCGGCACCGGTTCGAGCGTCAAGCATCTGCTCGACGAGTTTCGCATCAGTTCGATGCGCGTGAGCACCGATAACTTTCTTCACAACGACAAACTCTTCATCGTCGCGCCGACGGGTCGCGTCGCCTCGATCGTGCAAACCGGCGGTTGGGATCCCGCCGAGGTCCTCGCCACAGCCCGTAGCGTTTCCGGGCTGGCCGGCAATCCATTCGAACGATTCAAACTCGCGCTGGTCGCCGACGCGGTGGCGATTTGCGGCGGCAGCCAATTCGCTGGGATCGCGCTGCTGGAGCTCTCGCTTTTCACGTTCCTGACCGTCCTCGCGGCACTGGGCATGTGGGCGGTCGCGCGCGTGCTCTGGGCGTCGAGAAGCTAAGCGGAGCTTGCGAGCGGAGCACGGAAGCGTAGCCGCTCGATGGAACAGACGGCTTTCTTGGAGAGTGCCATCAACGAATACGGCAAGGCGACCTACAACTACGCCTACCGTCTGACCCAGAATGAGGCGGATGCCCGCGACCTTACCCAAGAAGCCTTCATTCGCGTATATCGCGCCTGGCGCAGCTTTAAACCCGGGACGTCTTTTCTCTCCTGGATCTATCGAATCGTCACGAATCTTCATCGCGACGAACTTCGCCGCCGTAAGGGACGTTATCAAGAGGAGATTCCGGAAGATCATGAGCTCCAAGAATACGGTGGCGGACGCCCCCTCGCAGTCGAGCCAATCGAGGAATACGTCGAAAGTCAGCTTAGCGAACCCGTGTCAAAGGCACTGGCCGACTTGGCAACCGAACAGCGCCAAATCGTGCTGCTCGCCGACGTTGAAGGGTACAGCTACCAAGAGATTGCGGAGATCGTCGGCTGCACCGTCGGCACGGTGCGCTCGCGCCTGCACCGCGCTCGTGGACAGCTACGTGAGCTTCTCAATCGTTATATGAAATCGCCATCATGAGTGAAATACATCCGACGCCCGACGAACTCGTCGATTATCTGCACGGAGAGTTGCCGGCAGCTCGTAGCGCCGCCATTGCGGCGCATATCGCCGGCTGCCCCGAATGTGCCGATGCCCGCGATGCGGAGATCTCGCTCACCCAGCTCTTGCGCGCCCACGCGCGAGCTCAGGAACGTGAGTTACCGCCCGGCGTCGTTGCCGGAATCTGGGAAAAGGCGCGAAGTCACCCGCCGTCGGTTTGGGAGCGTCTCAGTGCCGCGCTTCGTCCGGCGATTGCCGTGCCGGTGGCGATTGCCATCGCTGCATTCCTCTTCTTCAGCATTAAGGTCGCTCACGGTCCGGCGCACGCCGCGACCATCGACGCCGGCTACTACGTCGAGAATCACGCGACGCTCGATGCCGCGACGCCGCTTTCCGAAGACGACCCGATACCGCAAACGTTGGCCAACGATGCTGCGACGCGCTAACCTCGCCGCGCTGGCGCTGCTCGCCTGCGGCCTCGGGCCGGCGAATGCCGGCTCTCGGAGCGACGCCGACCTGCAACTGCTTGCGCAAGTTCTCGCGGCACCCGCCACCGTTTCGTACAGCGGCGTCGTGGAAATCGTCCGAAAGGAAGGCCGCGCCGCCGTGGCGTCGGTTTACCGCATCGAGCATCGCGCACCCGATCTGACGCGACGCACGTACAGCGCGCCGCCGCGGTTCTTCGGCGACTCCGAGATCGTCAAGGGAAACCTGGAGTTCTCGATCGATGCCAAGAGCCGCCGTATCATCGCGACGCAAAGCGATCCCGCGCTTACTTCCGGCTCCGCTCTGCCCGACCGTGAGGCGTTGATTCGCGCAAACTATCGGGCCGCTTGGCGCGGCAACGGGACGTTCGGGGGCCGCCCGACGATCGACGCGCTTTTGATCAACAAGCACACCAATCGCCCGACGATGTTCGTCCGGGTCGATCGCGAGACAAAGATTGTGCTCGACAAACAAGAGTTTGCTCCGGGCGGCGTAATGATCAGCGAGACGCGGCTCGACCAGGTTCGCTACGGGCCGGTTTCGCTAAGCGCCTTCGCCCTTCCGAAGGGGTACGCCGTCGTGCAGTCGCAGCGCGTGAAGGGGTCTTCCAACGATCCGGATCGCGTCGTTGGCGACGCCGGTTTCGCCGCACGAAAACCGGTGATGCCCGATGGTTTCGCGCCCCTCGACGGCGATCTCGTCGAGCTGCGCGGTATCCGAACCGTTCAGCTTCTGTATTCGGACGGCATCCGGAGCGTATCGCTCTTCGAAACCGCAACCGCGGTAACTCCCAACATGGCTCCGCTTCATCCCGACACACTGCGCGTCGGCGGCCGCCCCGCGGAATACGCCGCAGACGGGACCGTCGCGCTGCTAACCTGGAACGACGGAACCCTCTACTACACGCTCGTCGGGGAGCTCGGCAAAGCCGAGCTCCAACACCTCGCCACCGCGATCACACCCTAGCCAATCAAAGCTTTATATTTGCCATGAAGTAGGCTTGGAAGGGTGACTTGATCGAGTTGTTGAGACCCGACACCAGGTACGGCCCCAGGGCTGCTTCGTACGGATACTGCAGGAACTGCTGAACGATCGTCGCCGCATTGTGGCCGTTCTTCTTCGAGGTGCTTCCCGGCGGATTATACGCGTTGCCCACCGGCGGAATCAGGCCGCCGCCGACGGTGGTATAGGTGCAGACGTTTGAATCCGTAGAGGTCCAAGCCTCCTTGCTTCCACCCCAGCAGGTGTTGACGATATTGGCAAGCACCGCCGTAAGGCTGATGCGCGGTGAGACGTCGTACGAGGCTTGGAAGTTCACCATGAATTCGTTGGGCTCCGTAAAGGCCCCGAGGTCGTCGAAGACGCCGGTAAACGGATCGGGAATCACCAGGGCCGCGGGACACTGCGAGGCATCATAACGTTGCGAACCCACCAGCGGCCGGCATGCCGGGTTGGCCGGGTCGATCCCAGGGGTAGTTTCCGGAGCGCCGTACTTGCCGCCGCCCTGGAACTGAAACGACGGCGTCAAAGCGAGCTTGTTGTACCTGTAGTTGAGGACCATCGAGGCGACATACGGAGAGTTGAAGGCATTCGCCGACGATCCGATGCCGGCCGGAAAGATATCGTATGGTGCGAAGTTCTGGGTTGGATCGATAAAGCTCTGGGCGGGCGCATCCCAGTACGGATTGAGCACCGCTCCCGCCGTGCTGCACGGCACCGGCGAGCCCTTCTTATAACACTTCGCCGCGACGCCGCCGCTGTTGGTTCCGCAGAGTGGAATTCCGTACTCCGAACCTCCGAAGAACGATCCGCCTTTGGCGCACGCTCTGGTGTAGGCGTTATAGTTAGAGATCGTTGCGTTGATCGGCGAGATAATCGTGGTTCCGTTCGACAGGACTCCGTATTTCGTATACGAGTTGGTGTAGGCGAACGAGAGCAAGCCGGAGATGCCGTTCCGCGAGAAATCGCCCTTTTGCGTTTGGAACTCGATGCCCTCGCTGCGCTGGCTGCCGACGTTCAGACCGGAGATGAAGCCGGTCGCCTGATTCAGGTAGAAGTTTTGAACCTGGTTCTGCGTCTGGCGCAAGAACGGCGTGAGCTTGAAGGACCAATCGGTTCCTTTGAGGTGCTGTTCCAGCGAGATGTCGTAGTTCAGCGAAGTCGGCGGCTGAACCGGGAGACCCGGCGAGGTGCGGCCGTACGGATAGAGGTTGGGGCCCAATAGGGCGAAGGGCAGATCGGTTTCCAGCGTGTTGTAGATTTCGTACGCGGTGTTGGGCGCCTCAGTATAGCGCCCCATCGAAGCGCGAATCACGGTATCCGGGCTCACCGAGTACGTTCCGCTGAACCGCGGCTGCCACTCGTTGAACGTGAAGCTCTGGTAGGCCTGGTTCTGAAGCGCCGCGCCATGATAGCCCGAAGGGCACGGCGCCGTCACCGCGATGCCCTTACCGATCAAAGATTTGTCGATCGGCACGCCGGTCAGGTTATTCACGCATGTGTCCAGGTTGTAGGCGTTGTACCAAAACTGTCGGGCGACGCCGCCGTTGCCGTCGATGTCGCCGTTGAGGCCGTCGAAGGTGAAGCTGTCGAGCCGAACGCCGAGGTTGAGCAGTATCTTATCGTTGGGACGGAACTGGTCGGTCAACGAGCCGGAGCCAAACTTCGGCTGCACGTTGTTGTACGTCGCATAGAGTCCGTTCTCGGCCAACAGATAGGTGCAGGTGGTCTTTCCGGGTACGTGCGGATCGACGCACTGACCGGGAAGAGCACCGGGCGGCCCACTGCCTCCGGCTGCGTTGGGTTCGTACAGTTGATCCCACGTCGCGACCTGGGCGAGGCCAAGATTGGGATCGCAGCTTACCGGGTTCTTGGAACTACCGCCATAGCAGAAGCCGCCATACGGATCGGCGGCGTTGACGACGACCGCCGCATTGGTGCGAAGCGGGCCGCCAAAGGCGGCAAAGTTGTTATACATTTGGGTGTTGTTGTCGCGGATAGTACTCGCCGTAACGTACGATCCTTGCAGGCTCACGAGGTTCTCGGAATCGATCTGATCCTGGAACTGCGCGCTCAAGCCGCGGGTATGCGAGCTGAGCTCGTAGTCGGGCGCGGTCGGGCACGCGTAGAGAAAAGCGGCACACTGCGCTCCGACGAGGTCCCACGTGCTGTAGTACGTGTAGCCGTAGATTCGGAAGAAGGCCGTCGACCCGAAGTTCTTCGTGTATTGAATCTTCACGATCTCTTGCTGGTTCTGCGAAGAGTCGCGCTGGGCGTCCGGAACGAAGCCGTAGGAGCTGCCGGTCGCAAAATCGGACCAGGGCCGGTTTTGCGAGCTGAACGGATAAAAGTATCGCGACGTGCAGCTCGGGCCGATGCTCAGGAGCGCAGATTGGGTGAACGTCCCGCCGACGTCGCTCTGGCAGTTCCACGAAAGTCCGTCGATGTAAGGCGTCGTCGAACCGACCGGCAGTTTCGGCGCCAGACCGAGCGTCGCGAGCGGATTGATCGTGCCCCAGCACTGCGCTCCGGTGAGTTCCGGCGAGCATTGCGGCGAGGCGATGTCGTTATTCGAGCTGTAAAACGTGTTGTCGAGGTACGAACTGTCCCAGAGCACCTGCACGTCGTCACGGCCGGCATCGTTGTGATGCGGTATGCCGATGTGAATGTTGGCAACGACGTCGCGCGAGGCGATCTGCGCAAAGTTCATCCAGTTGAAGGGACCCAAGTAATAGCCCCCTTCGGCATAGAGCGGACTCTGTGACGTGGTGAGCGGCGCGAGCGGTGCGCCAAGCCACGAATCGTAGTTGGCGCCGTTATCGCCGTTGACGTAGCGGAATCCTTGATTGTATCCCGCGATGCCGAAGTAATACGACAAGTTCCGATCCGGCGTGGCGCCGCCCACTTCGACCATCGCGCGATGATAGTAGGTCGGGGTGCCGATGCCGAGCTGGCCGTCGGCAAAGCCGGGAAACGTTCCCGTCCGAATGACCTGATTGATGTAACCGGCGAGGCCTTGCCCTTCGGAGTTGGCCGGATTCGCGCCGGTATAGACTTGAACTTCGGCGTTGCCGAGCGACGACGCCGCGCCCGACGGGTAGTTGTCGAACGACCGGTTGACGGGGACGCCGTCGAACTCATAGCCGACCTGGTCGAAGTCGCCGCCGCGAATGTGGACCGTGTCGTAGTAGCCGCTTTGATTGGGCACCACGTACGCGCCGGGAACCGTTGAGATCGCCGAGTAGGCCGAGTTGAGGTTTCCGCCGCCGCCGAGCGCCGAGGTGGCTCGCTGCGTGGCCGCGTTGATGGAATAAATATCCGCGGTCGTGCCTGATTTCACCAGCGAGCCGGCCGCGGCGGACGTCACGCGGGCAATCGTTTTGAGCAGTTTGGTCAGGCGCACCGAGACCGTCTGCACGGTATCGGCAAAGACGACTTGGCCCGGTAGGCTGTGCGAGTCGTAGTCGCTCTTTTGGGCGGTGATGGTATACGTGTCGGGCGCCAGCGTGAGAAAGCCGAAATGCCCGGACGCGTCGGTCGTTACCGTAGCGACTTGTGAGGGACTCGTCGCCGTCACAATCGCCCCTGCGATCGGTGCCCCGCTATCCGAATCGACGACGACGCCGGTGAGACCACCGGTAACGCCTGCCAAGGCCCAGGTTCCTTGGCAGATGAACGTCGCGAAAAGCATCAGTACCGTCGTGAGCCGCCGCATCGATCGCATCTTTGAAACCCTCCACGCTTGCAAAGCAACGAGTCGTGGGGCAAGGGACGCGCCCCAGCTTGGGCGCTCTTCTCAGTATTTCAGAAGCTTCCTTGAGCGCGCAGAAAGCCGCGCAGCGCTTCGTGCAAATTCGAAGGAATCGCGCCGCGGTCGGCCGTTCCGGATTTTGGCTGCGCGCCGTCGCTCACGGCCGCAATAGCGGCGATCGAGCGAGTCAGCGCCGCGATCCCGTAGCCGCCCTCGAGAACGTACGCGACCGCTCCGCCGCAATGCTCGCCCGCAACGTCGCGAATCACCGCCGCCAGCGGTCCCGCCGCATCCACGTCGACACCGAGATCGCCTACGCTGTCGCCGGCAACGTAGTCAAATCCGGCGCTGACGATCAGCAAATCCGGGCGCGCGATGCGCGCCACTTCAGGCAACAGATACTGCCACAGGGCGACGAAGGCTTCGCTCGAGACTCCGGCGGCGGGCAAGGGAGCATTGACGATCAAATCGCCGGAGCGCCGGTAGCTGCTCGCACCGGTTCCCGGATATGCCGGATAGGCGTGGGTCGAAACATAGGAGAGCCCCTCGCCTGCGACTGCTTGCGTGCCGTTTCCGTGATGGTAGTCGAAGTCGACGACGAGAACGCGCCCGCCCCAGCCGGCCTGAAAGGCGCGCGCCGCAATCGCGACGTTGTTGAAGAGGCAGAAGCCCATGCCGCGATCGGGCTCGGCGTGATGGCCGGGCGGCCGCACCAGCGCAAAAACCGCCTCTTTGCCCGTAATGCTGGCTGACATGGCCTCGACTGCGCCGCCGGCCGCTCGGCGAGCGACGTACAGCGAACTCGGGTCCACGAGCGTGTCGCCGGTCGAAAGATATCGTGCTTCGAACCCGCCTGCCGTCTCGCGTCGCACGAGCTCCAGATACTCCGGCGCGTGGACCCGGAGGATCTCGTCGTCGCTTGCGTCGCGAGCGGTTAGGCAGTCGACGAGGACGCCGTCGGCTTTAAGGCGCCGCGCGACGGCTTCAACGCGATCGGGCCGCTCCGGATGGACGACGTTGCGGAGATGATCCCCGTAAAGGGGATCGACGACGAACTTCAGCCGGACTTCTTAGTCGTCGGAGATTTACACGGATCCGCCGCGGCCTTTTGTACCGTCGTGTAGTCCTTCGTACCCTTCTTCATCATCGGCAGCAGCCGCTTGTACGCGGCGACCGCTTTCGAGCACTGGTTCGAACTCGCATAGGCTTTTGCGGCCATGTAGAGCAACGGCGGATTTGCATCGAGAAAGTTGTGCGCCCCGCTGTTGAGGGCGTCGAATATTTGCGCCGCTTCTTTATAGTTCCGCAACTCAAAGTCGGCTCCGGCAACGCAGCTCAAGGTCGCCGGGGAGCGCTGAATCTCAAAGCTCCTTCCGCAGGCATCGCGCGCGCCGGAGTAATCGCGAACGCGCGAGTACGCCTGACCGAGCATCGCAAAACCCTGCGCATCGGGCGAGACTTGGGTGTAGCGGCGCAGGTAGGAAATGCTGTCGTTGAGCCGGCCGCTCTGCATCGCAACCTCGCCCAGCCCCAGCAGCGCAAGCGTTTGGTTTGGATCGATCGCCAGCGCCGCTTGCCATTGCGCGATCGCCCGGTCGAACTGACGGACGGAGGCATAGTAGTCGCCGAAAGCGGCGAAGCCGGCGGCGACCTTCGGAAACGTCTGCGTCATCTGCACAAAGATCGCGACGCCTTGAGCGTCTTTCTTCTCTTGTACGAAATACGCCGCCTTACGAATCATGATGGCGACTTTTTCGTCGTCGGTCGGGGCGGCGACGACCGCGTCGTCGTACGCTTCGCTCGTACGCGCGTCGTCGTGCTCGCGCGCATAGAGATCCGCCTTAAAGACGAGGGCTTGAATGTTACGGGGATCGATGGCCAGCGCCCGAGCGATCGTCTGCAGCGCCAGCGGGATGTTATCTTGTTGCGCATACGTCGTCGCGATTTGGAAGATCGGCGCGGGGTCCTTGGGGTTCAGCGCGAACGCCGCCTCGAACTGCGCGCGGGCATCGTCGAAATGCTGTTCCGCGGCGTAGACGCTTCCGAGCGTCATCAGCGCCCCCGGATCGGTCTTGTTGAACGTGACGGCCCGTCGCGCAACGCGCTCGGCGTCGTTCGGCCGTTGCGCCCGGATGTAGATGTCCGCCAGGGAGGCGAGCACGCTTAAATTCGTTGGGTCGAGGTTGGAGGCTTCCTCGAGGTCGTTCAAAGCCGCCGCACCGTTGCCGAGCTGCTCTTGCGCGAGCGCGTCATAGTAGTACACCTGCGCAGTCTTATCTCCCAGTTGCAGAAGATGCTGGGTGTACTGGATCGCAATATCGGGGCGGCTCACTTGCAGGTACTCGGCCGCAAGCTGCGCCATCGAAACCTGGTCGGTTGGATTCGCTTTGAGCTTCGCCATCAAGCGCGGAATCGCAACGGACGGCGGTTCGGGGCTTGCCGTCGGTAACGCGGAGGGCGAGGGCGACGGGCTCGGCGTTCCGGATTTCCCTCCCCCGAACAGCCCGGCTTGCGCGCAAGGCGTCGTCGTAGCGATGCCGAGGCCGAAGGCCAGTGCGATCAGTGCGATCAGTGAGATTCGTTTCAAGAAAGCTTTCCTTTAGCGGTTTCGACAAGTTTCGTCAGTTCGGGAACGATGCGGAACGCGTCGCCCACAACCAGCAGATCGGAGAATTCGCCAATCGGCGACGCCGCGTCCTTATTGATCGCAACGATCGTTCCGGAGGCGCGCATGCCGACTTTGTGCTGAATCGCACCGGAAATTCCCACGGCGATGTAGAGGGTCGGCGTTACCGTCTTTCCGGTCTGTCCGATCTGAAGATTATAAGGCACCCAACCGGCGTCGGCGGCGGCCCGCGACGCGCCGACGGCGCCGCCCAAAGCCCGTGCCAGAGGTTTCAGCAACGTCTCGAAAGGTTCCGGCCCGCCGAGCCCTCGCCCGCCGGCAACGACGACGGGAGCTTCCTCGAGCGCAAGCTCGCCGGCGCCCTCCTCGACGTCGCGCTCGATAACGGCGCGATAGCTCTTGCCCGCGGGCTTGGCAAGCGGCTCGAGGCGTGCGCCCGCGCCTCCAGCCTCAAGGGCGAAAGCATTGGGCCGAACGGTCACGACGCCATAGTCGGCCGGGCGTAGGGCACACTGCGTTATGAGCGCGCCGCCCAACTTTGGCGACGTGCAGACCACGGCGCCTTGATCTGGCTTCAGCTCGACGACGTCGGCCACCATGCCGGCGTCCAAACGAACCATCAGGCGCCCGGCGACGTCGCGTCCCGAGAGCGTATTTGGAATCAGGATCAAGGAAGGGCCGGCGATCCGAGCCGCCGCTTCGAGATAATCGACGATCGGATCGAGCAGAAAGTTCTCGACGTCGGGATCTTCGTTGAGGAAGATCGTTTCGAGCGGATAGCTCTTGAGTTGTTCGGCCAACTGCTGCGACCCGGGTCCCAAGACGACGGCATGCGCCTTGCCTCCGAGGGCCGCGGCGATCTTGCCGGCCTCGCTGGCCAGCTCGAAGGTAACCTTGCGGGTCTCGCCGCCGCGGTGTTCGGCGTAAGCGATGACGTTTTGCACGCTCAGACGAGCCTCTTCTCAGCGAGAAAATTGAAGATTGCCTGCGCGCCGGCGAGACCGTCGCTGGCCTCGACGACCTCGCCTTTGCCGCGAACGGGGGGTGGCGCGAAACTGCGCAGTTCGGTTTTCGAGCCGGTCGTGCCCACGGGACGGTCGAGCGAGAGGTCGTGCAACGAGATGGCGGCGATGCTCTTTTTCTTGGCGCCCATGATGCCTTTGAGCGACGCATAGCGCGGCTCGCCGAAGGTAAGCGCGGTTGTGAGCAGCGCCGGAAGTGGACCGCGAACCGTCTGATAGCCCGAATCGGTTTCACGCTCGACTTCGATGGCGTCACCGTTAATGTCGACCTTGCGCGCGTTGGTGATGCAGGGTAGGCCAAGATGCTCGGCGAGCGCCCCGGGAACGGCGCCGGTGCTGCTGTCGTCCGTAAGCCCGCCGACGACGAGCAGGTCGAACTTCAGCGTCCGTAAGGCCGCTGCCATGGCGTACGCCGTCGCCGAAACGTCGCTGCCTTCGAGCGCTTCGTCGCTGAGCACGACGGCGTCGTCGGCGCCCATTGCCAGCGCTCGACGCAAGCCCTCCTTCAACGAGTCGGGCGCCATCGAAAAGATCGTGACGGTGGTGTCGCCACCGGCGCGTTCTTTGAGCTGCAATGCCGCCTCGAGCGCATACTCGTCGTAGGGATTGAGCACGGTTTCAACACCGGCGCGTACGAGTCGCTTCGTTTGCGGGTCGATTCGCTTTTCAGCGTTCGGATTCGGGACGAGTTTAATCGTCACCACGATCTTCACGTGGTAGAGCGACCTCCGTTCGATAAGGAAGGAAGAAAGAGCGATAGGCTCTTGGTGGTTCGCCATCGGCAGACCTGCCTGCCGCCGCCCGGGGGGGCCGGATAATCGGCGCTGCGAAGCGGGCGGAGATGCTGCGCACCGCCGTTCCCATGATTCTCTTAACGCTGCTCGCTACGGCGCTCGGCTCTGCCGCCGAGTTCGTCGCGAAGGCGTCGCTTGCCACCCTGCAAGAGCCCGCAACGCTCGTTCTCGACGCCTCGCGCGCGGCCGACGGGATCATGGAGGTCCGCGAACGGATACCGTCGACCACCGGAAACTTTACGGTCGTCTACCCCGAGTGGATTCCCGGCGAGCACGGCCCGACGGGCCCGCTCAACGACCTCGCCGCCCTGCGCATCTCCGCCGGCGGAACGGAGCTGGACTGGCACCGCGATCCGAACGACTTCTATGCCTTTCACGTCAACGTTCCAGCCGGCGAGGCTGCAGTCGAGGCAGACTTTTACGTATTGATGAACGCTCCGCGCGACGTGATGTCGTCGCACTCGCTTGCAATCGTGAACTGGAATCGAGCGCTGCTCTACCAGGACGGCGTCGACTCGCACCGGTACTTCGTCAAACCCAGCATCGTGCTGCCCCCCGGCTGGGACTTCGCGACGGCATTGCGCGGCGCGACGCAAAGCGGCAACCGCGTCGACTTCGCGGTGACGCCGCTCAACATGCTCGTCGACTCGCCTCTAGACCTGGGGCGCTACGTTCATAAATGGGATTTGTGGCAAGCGGGCTCCGCATTCGTCCAACTCGACGCCTTCGCCGATCGTCCACAGGACCTCGATATTTCAGCGAGCTTGCTGCGGGCGTACCAGCGCGTTCCCGACGAGGCCTTCGCCTTATACGGTTCGCGCCATTTCGTCGACTATCACGCGTTGCTGACGCTCAGCGACGCGGTCGGCTTCGAAGGCATCGAGCATCATCAATCCAGCGACAATCGGGCATCTGACAATTTTCTAACCGACCCCGACGAGTCGCTCGCAAACGGCGATCTGGTGACCCACGAGTTTTCGCACTCTTGGAACGGCAAGTACCGCCGGCCGGCGGATCTGACGACGCCGAACTTTCAAGTCCCTCAATTGACGGATCTGCTCTGGGTCTACGAGGGCATGAATCAATATTTGGGCGACTTACTTTCGTTTCGCGCCGGCATTCGAGAGCCCAAGCAGTTCCCCGAGTATCTCGCGACCGTCTATTCCCAAATGGATACCGAGACCGGGCGTGCGACGACGCCCCTCATCGATCTCACGACGGGCGCGCCCTATTACTTTGTAGCGCGTGGCGATTACGGCGCAATACGGCGCAATGCGGGGGACTTTTATACCGAGGGCGAGCTGGTGTGGTTGGACGTTGACACGATCATTCGCGAGCGTTCGCACGGCGCGCGCTCGCTGGATACGTTCTTGCATCGGTATACCGAGCCGGCGCTAACCGGACCGGTCGTGAAGACCTATACCCGCGCGGAGATCGAAGCCTTGCTCGATGAGGTCGAGCCGTTCGACTGGCATGCCTTTTTTGAGGAGTACGTCTATCGGACGAGCGTCCATCCGCCCTTCGACGAACTCGCACGCGCCGGCTGGAGGCTCGTGTACGGCGAAAAACCCAACACCTTCATTATGGCCAACGAAGCCGACGACCACGGGATCGCCGGGTGGTATTCCTACGGTGCCAACCTGAGTGCCAGGGGCGTCGTGCGCGACGTGCGCTACGGCTCGCCGGCGTGGCGCGCCGGGCTTGCGCCCGGAATGCACGTTCTCGCGGTCGATAACCAAGAGTTTTCCTCCGACGTCTTGGAGTATGCCGTCAAGAAGGCGCAGCACTCCAGCACTCCAATTTCCCTGATTACCTCTCAAAACGGGTGGTTCCAGACGTTGTCGCTCGACTACCACGACGGCATCCGTTACCCGCACCTCGAGCGTATCGAGGCTATGCCCGACATGCTGGCCGCGATTATGGCGCCGCACGCCAAGTAACCGGGGAGCGGTTGCCGAAAATCCCCGGCAGGAGGTACTTCGCATGCTTACTAGATGGGTACTCACGGCCGCGGCGTTTGCCGCCCTCGGCGCGACCTCGCTAGCCGCTTCCACCCCGATCATCGTTAACTCGCAGGCTGCCACCTGGCAAGCGAGCCCTTTGAAGGGGACGCAGATGGCGCCGATCGTCGGCAATCCGACTGGGGCCGGCGGATACTACGCGTATCTTTTGAAAGTTCCAGCCGGTACGCGCGTTCCCGCGCACTTTCACGCCATGCGCGAGACCGTTACCGTCATCAGCGGCGTGATGATGTTCGGGATCGGCGATGCGATCGACGCCGGCAAGATGTTGACGCTGGGTCCAGGCAACGTCGTTTCGGTTCCGGCCGGTCTTCACCACTACGCGATGGCCAAAACCGACTCGATAATCGAGGTGAGCGGCATCGGTCCAGACACGACTACCTTCGTACATAAAATGTAAGCCGTGACGTGCGCAGCCGCTTAGCGGCGCTCGTTGCGACGCTCGCAGTTGCCGGCTGTACGGCGGCGCAACCGCCCGCCGTACCGCCGGTGCTTTCCGGTGCCGTGCCAATGCCCGGTCTCCAAAACCACGCAACCATCGGCTTCAGCGTCGACACCCCTAAGCGCGCGGCGAAGGCCGCGAGCGAAGGCATCAGCACGACGATTCTCTACGGCGGATCGCCGGCGCGCAAGAGCGCCCTGGAAGCGGCACTTCGGGCCCGCTCGATCGACGTCGTCGACGCCGGCATCTCCGGAATCCTGTTTTACTGGGAGTGTCATCGAACGCATACGGTCAAGCCGCCTCCCAGCAGTTACTCGCACAACTACTATTGCCGCACCGACGAAGACCCTCACATCAAGAATGAAGCGGTCGTTTTACGCGATGTTACGACGCTGCTCGAGCGCGACGCCGATCGCAAGTACGTCGTCGCCTACTGGGTGCTCGACGACTGGCCGGGCTGGGATCCGGGAAGCGCGCGCGCGCTGCTTGCAAAGATTCACTCGCTGATCGTCGCAAAAACGCCCGGCAGGCCGGCGATCTGCGGCTTCGGCGCCGGCGTGGCCAAACCCGGAAAGGTGAACTGGGATCCGGGGACCGCGGCCAACTATTCCAACGGCGGCTGCGACATTGTGGGATGGTACAACTACTCGCCCTTTGGGCGCCGTCATCCATCCTTAGGCAAGAAGCTGGACTGGACGATGAAAGCGCTTCTGCCGGCTATGGGCCGCAGCCTTGAAAAGAAGGGCTGGAATATTGCCAAGACCCCGCTGTACGGAATCGGCCAAGCGTGGTCCGGACCCTACGACAAGCACCACTATCAGCCGGGACTCACTCGCGAAGAAATGTTGGAGCAGGTTAAAGCCTTCTGCGACTTCGGCGCCGACTACATCGGGTGGTACGCGTGGGACGACAGTGCGGACGAAGCCGGAACGCAAACCCCCAACAACTCGCCCGTGATCGCCGCCGGCATCGCGGCAGGCATCAAAGCCTGCCGCCAGGTTTGGAACTAAACTAACTCGAGCGCTTACGCGCCTTCTTGCGCGTAGCCGTCGTCTTTGCGCTGCCGGCGCTCTTGCGCTTACGCGTGGCCGCCGCTTTGCGCGCCGACTTCTTGCGATCGGCAGCCGTACGTCCGGTGCTCGGCCGCGTTCCCAGGTCCTCCGGCTTCGACTCGGACATGTCGACCTTATAGTGTTTGGCGGCCTTTGTTATGTTTGCGAACGCAAGCTCCCGTTCGGCGGCCGTGACGCCCGTAACCTGATCGAAACGCGCGATGGCATTGCGAACGTGAGATGCATCGGTCATTGGTTCTTTACGCTTCTCGGGATAGGCAAATACGCTATCGGGAAGATCGGATCGCTTCGTAAGGTCTCCGTGTTTTGTGTGCGGTTTCCAGGTCGCTCGCATATACGTGCCTCCAGCAGTTCTATATTCGTCTTTTACCCAGCGGCTAAACTTTGCGCCCGCAGGCAAGCCCTAGTTAGCCATTAAAAGGCGCCGATCAGAGGGCACGGACTCCGTGCGGCGATCCCCATCCGGCGGGACCACAGTATCGTCCTAACCACTTGGTTCCGCACCCGCAGAGATAGTCGTGGCACTGGCCGTCGTCGCCTTCGCCGACGCTATAGAGGTACTTCTTCTGTTCGGCCAAGGAGAGCGTCCACAGCATCTTGCCACCGTCTTGTTTGGTGGAGTTACCTGCGAGGCCCACCATGCCGGCGACCAGCGGCGAGGAGATGCTGGTTCCGTCGACTGTGATCCAGCCGCCTTCGTCGTAGCTGTCGTACTCGGCGACGTTCACTGCAACGGCCGCGATGTCGTTGGCCGTGCGGTATTTGCAGTCAGGGTCCTTCTGCCACTTCGGTTTGGGCTGGGTCGAGCATCCGCCGCCGGTGTCGGGCCAGACAACCTCGCTATAGCCGCGCTTGCTGCTGCTATCGGTGTTTAGGAACGTGCCGCCGACCGAGATGACGCGGTCGAATGCCGCCGGCTCGTAGACGCCGCCGCCATCGTCGCCCGCGCTGGCAAGATATGTCACGCCTTTGGTGTCGTAATCCGATTCGCTCGCGCCGCTACCGCTGTAGCTGTTGCTGACGATCGTCCCGCCGAGGGTCACCGCCTCTTCCTCGGCCGCTCCGATGTCGCTCCACTGGTTGGAGTTGGCCTCGACGAGATCGATCGTGCACTTGGGGCAGCCGGCTGAGGCCATCTCGACGTCGAGATCGATCTCCACCCCCCAGTTGGGACTGCCCTGTGGGTAGTTGCTCGTTTGGCCGTCTTGGTTGTACTTATTGAGCGTACCGGCCGGCAGACCCATGCCCTTGCGGTAGGCTGCGAAATCGCCCTTTACATCGGGATTGTCGTATGCGTCGACGATGTAAACGCTCTGACCCCGCCCCTTTGTGATGGGAAGGTCGTACGCTTTCTGGAGGTCTCTAGCGCTCCAACCAGCGTAGGTCGAGTGGACGCCGTTTTCGATTAGAACGTCGCATTGGGCTTCGCCGAGGCGGCTACCGCCGCAGGCTTCGCGCGCCGAATGAGTCGCTTGCCAGTAGGGAATATGAACCTGAGCACCCGGCGCCCCGATCGCCTGCGATTGGCACCCCGCTAGTATCGTGACCGCCGCGCACGCGATTGACCCCGAGACGCGCACCTTACCCTCCCCTTCTGATGACAGGGCTGCGTGCCCATGAATAGCTGGGAGTCTGTCGACCGACTCCAAGCCGCTAAACGATGAAAACGCGCGACGGACATGCGGACAACCGACGCCACGACACCTTGTCCGCCGCGCTCGAAAGGAAAAGCCTAGTAGAACCTCTCCTGGAGTTGGACCTTAGCGTAGTCGATCGAGCTTTTCCCTCGCGAACCATCGACGCTGTAGGTCACGCGCTGCGCTTTGAAGGCGTCGTTCTTGGCTGCTTTGCGACAGCCGCCGAACGCAATCACGCCGTGGGATTGCTTCACTTTTCCGGCAAACGTCTGCGTCCCCGATTGTACTTCGAACGTTTCGTCGAAGGAGAACGTTTTCAGTAGAGCGTCGTTTAGCACAGACCCGGAAGCGCTAAACGTTCCTGGCAGCGGCCCGGTCGCAGACCCAGTCGCCGTGTACCGAAGCAGGGGTCCGGCAGGCGTCAGGAGACACGCAGCGGAGACGTAGGTTGACGTGAACTTCTCACCGGCAAAACTGCTTGCGCCAAGCTGCACGGTCGTTTGCGGGGCCGCGTTCGGCGCCACCGCACCCTGAAAGGAACCACAACCGGCGAGCGCTCCTGCGGCAACGCCGGCGCTTAGGACAAATCGACCAAGGGTTCCCATTACAGCACCTCTCGGGATCCAAGTTTGGATCGCCAAAGCCCCACTTCGGCGTGCGGCGACCTTTCTCATCGCCCAGGGGTACCGCGCGCTCAAGGAGCGTTCGTCCAGCACTTCGTCTTCACTTCGTAGGACTGCAAAGGCGCCACGTTGCCGCGAGCGTTGGCGGCATATACTCGCACATAGTGCTTTGAGTCGATAGCCGAAGACGTCCGAAGGCCGTCAAAAACGTACAGACGCCCCGCTGAATCGATCGCAAGCGCCTGGGGCGCGACGAGCTGCGTCGCAGGTCCCTCGATGCGAGCCGCCGGGGCGGTACTACCGGACGCTCCGCGAGCAAAGACGAGTACGTTCTTCCCCGCAGCATTTGCCACGAACAACGAGCCGTCGCGGTCTACCGCCAAGCCGATGGGGTCGTCCAAGTTCGTTTCTGGGCCCTCAATCACGGATTGCCCGCCCTGCGGTCTAACGGCAAGAATCGCGTCGTTCGATGCCGAGGAAAAGTAAAAGTAGCCGGCGGCGTCCGGAGCAAATGCGTTCATGTTACGCCCGAAGGCTGTTTCGAAGCTCCTTCCCCGCAGCCGGCTCGACGCTTCACCGTGTTTCGGGAGTGCGGTAATCGTTCCGTCGGTCGACGCAACATAAATGTCACCGTTTTGGTCGGATGCGATGAACCCGGGGTCGTGCAGATTCAGCGTCGCGGCCCGAGTGCCGGCCGATGCTTCCGTCGCGCGGCTTACGCCGTGCGTCTCGAGCGCACCGAACTGGTCCGCCACGATAAGCGACGACCGGCCGCCAAACGCGACGCTCCAGCCGCGATAGGGCAGTCGGATTTCCCCGGTCCACTCCGGCGGCGCCAAACGAGCCGCATGTCGAAAGAGCGAAACGCCGTCGGAACCAAGGATCGCGACGTCCCCCGTTCGTCGATCGATCGCAAGGCGGAACGGATGCGTTACGCTCGCCGCGGGCCTTCGCACAAAACGAGGCACCACGTTACCATGCTGATCCGGCCCGAACGCCAGAAGGTCGTGCTCCGACCAGATCGTAGATTGCAGCGCGAGAATATCGTCGCGATCGTCCACGGCTAGCTCAGGTCCCTCGAGTTGCGTCTTGGGACCGGCGATGGTTCGCAAGACTTGCGGCGCAGCGCCTGCGAGGTCGATCACCGCAATGGCAAACCCCGTCAGGCCGTTTTGATCGGTCGTCCCACTGACCACCACGTGACGATGGCGGTCGAACACCAAGGCCCAACCTTGCGCGAATCCAAGGAGTCTCTTCAGGTCGATGACGTTCGTCGGAGGGGCGTCGCCATGCTCGTCCGCGTAGCAGAGAACGGCGACGGCCTCGCTATCGAGAGCGCACAGGCGGCCTTCGTCGTCAGCGGCAATCGCGATCGGACTTCGTAGCTTCGTTTTTGGTCCGGCAATAAACGCGCTCAAGGAAGCTCGGGCGGCAGAAAGATCGGCGCGGCTGATAACGGCGTCGGTCTGGTCCACCGAATATGCGTAGCGATCGCCCGCTGCGATGAAGGTTTCACGCGAAGGAGCGAAGGCGGCGTGCTCGGCGTCAGCGTTGTGGGGTCCGATCGGCGCGACGCCGCCGGTCGCGAGATCGATCCGGTACACGAGGTTGGGGTGATAGGCCGTGTTCTCTAAGACGTACATCGCGCCGTCTCGCGTGAGCGTATACCCTTGCGCAAACGAGAAGTTTTGCTCGTTGAGCGGAGGCTTCGGCCATTGTGACACGTTCCTAAGGATGGTCGAGTTTGGGCTGATGAACCCGCTCTCACCGCGAACCACGATGTTGCCTCGGTCGTCGACCGTCACGCCCGCGTTATCGCAGGTCGCTGCACATCCCGACACGGGTAATGCACATAGCAGTGCGATCGCGACGATATCCACGAGCGGCGATCGGTGAAGGGCGCCGCAACTCTCGTCGTCTCGGCGCGAACCCAACATCGGAAGCCTAGTAAAAACTTTCGTGGAATTGGCGCTTAGAGTAGTATAGCGAGCTCCTCCCTCGCGAACGATCGACGCTGTACCATACGCGATTCGCTTTGAAGAAGTCGTTCTTGGCTGCCTTGCGACAGCCGCCGAACCCAAGCGCGCCGTGGGATTGCTTCACCTTTCCGGAAAACGTTTGCGTTCCCGATTGTACTTCAAACGTTTCAGAGAACGACAACGTATTCTTCAAAGCGAAGTCAAAGACGGAACCGGAGGCGCTAAACGTTCCCGGTAGTGGCCCGGTCGCGGACCCCATGGCCATGTAGTTGAGCATGGGTCCGCCAGGCGTCAGGAGACACGCGGCGGATACGTAAGTCGACGTGAACTTCTCGCCGGCAAAGTTGTTTGCGGCGCGCTGCACGATCGTTTGCAAGTCCGCGCTCGGCGCCACCGCACCTTGCGAAGAGCCGCAGCCGGCGAGCGCCGCTGCAACGCCGAGGCTCAGGGCAAAACGACCTAGGGTTGTCATCTACAACGCACTTCTGCGCGCGGTGACCTTTTCCATCGGCCGGGCGCCATTCTCTAGCGGATCGCCACTCGAACTCCAACGCGGGAGTTCCGAGCGCCGGCGCCCGGTGCCGGTCAGCTCGGCAACCAGCTTACCGAGCGGCGCGGGAGCGCCACCTCTGGGGCAGTGGGAAGCTTTGCAGAAGCTCGCAGAAGAATAGAAGCTTACTCCGCTGGGATAGCTGCCAGCAGCGGCGAACGTCGTTAGCCGCTCGTCCGTTCAGCTCGTAAAGGAGACCGTAATTGAAACCGACTGGCTTAGCGAAATGCGCCGGTGCCATGGTTGCCCTCGCGCTATTATCAGCGTGTGGCGGTGCCCTTCGACAGGGTCAGGGTGATATGGCGGTCGCGCCGTCAACCGTGGCGTTCAACGGTACGTACGTCGGTAGGACGCTCTGGGTGAACGGAAGGCCGGTAACGGCAGCGCGTCTAAGCCCGCCGCTCAGTTACGCCTCCCTTATTCCTGACAACAAGTCGAAGACCGTTGAGTATGTTATCAACTACTACGGTACCTACGCCACCCTTTTCGGTTATCCGAAGAGCGTTAACCAGATCGGTACGCTCGAAAACGTCGGCGGTCAAGGGTGCACGAACGTGCTCTACGGCTACGGGAAGAAGATCATCTGGATCGTCGCGGGCCAAAATCAGATCGAGGAGTTTAAGGTCCCCCAGACGCCGATCAAGACCCTGTCCGTCGCGTACTCTTTTCCGTCCAGCTGCGCCATGAATACCGTCGGCGACCTTGCAGTCGGGATATTGAATGCGTCGGGGTCTGGTGGCGGAGACGTCGTCATCTTCAGGAACGCGAGCGGCTCGGGTGTCCCTTACAAAACGCCGTTGGACGAAGAGTTCTTCGATGGGTACGACAACCAGGGGAATCTCTTCGCCGATGGCTTTACCGGCGACCGCTCGGGCTTCGCGCTCGTCGAGCTCCCGAAGGGCAGCACTAAGTTCGTAACAATCAACACGAGCAACTCGGTAGACTTCCCCGGCTCCGTGCAATGGGACGGCAAGTACCTCACCGTCTTCGATCAGCATAAGGAGGCGACGTATCAATACACCGTCAGCGGAACGAAGGCGACGTTGAAGGGCACCGTATCGTACTCGGGTTCCAGCGACTGCGCGCAGACCTGGATCGTTCAGGGGCTTCTCTATTGCGGAGATGCGGGTGCCGACGGCGGCGAGGTTTTCAAGTACCCGGCCGGCGGTTCACCGATTGCGGTCTTCAACGGCGAGTTCGACACTCCACTCGGCGTGGTGGCAGCTAAGAAGTAATCCTCTCGCTCGGATAAGCATTCGGTGTTCCGTTAACTTTCGTTGTATCGTCAACGCAATTTCGGCCGAGTCGGTGCCGCTATCGAATCGAAAAGTGGTATCATGGAGCAGCCGCTCATAAGAGCGGCAATCTCATTCCATTTCTCTTACTCAGCACGATTACAACCCAAGAGGAAAGAATGCTTACAACTCTCAAGTCCATGATTCGCAACGAAGATGGCGCCTCGATGGTCGAGTATGGCCTGCTCATCAGTCTGATCGCGGTCGTCGCCATGATCGGCGTCAAAGCGCTCGGCGCGAACGTGTCGACGCTCTACACCACCGTCGCAGGCACGATTTAGAAAATGATCTCTGAGGCAACGCCGCCGAGCCATCTCGGGGCAAACGCTCGCCCTCGGTCAGCAGTGAAACTCCACCAGCGTTCCGGCGCCTTGTGAGTTCGCCTGCGCGCCAACCGCCCAAAAGCCGGCGACATTCGACGTTACTGCGCTAGACTGGTCGACGTTGCCACCGGGGTTCGGGCTCATGACCGTGACCCACGTCGAGCCGTTCCATCGCTCGGTCAACGTACGATTGAGGAACGACGTCGTGTCGACGTACGATCCGACAGCCCATAAGTCCGAACCCGGGCCATAAGCGATGCCGGCCAGCGCGTTACCGCCCGCTCCGACGTTCGGACTGGCGACGATGCTCCGCTGCGTCCCGTTCCAGCGCTCGATCAGCGTGCGCATCGCATAGGTTGGAGGGCTCTCCGACTCGCCGACGGCCCAAAGATCGCCAGCGTTCACCGAAACGATGCCGCCGAGGCCGTTGTAGATCGCGCCGGGAGCGTTGGGGCTCGAAACCACATTCCATTGCACGCCGTTCCATCGCTCGACGAGCGTCTGGGACGTGTTGCCGCCGTCGCTCGACAACGATCCCGTCGCCCAAATATCCGTAGGCGAGACAATTGCTAAGCCTCCCAGACCGTTGTCGCTCAACTGACCGGCGCTCGGGCTGCGCACCACCTTCCATGCGGATCCGTTCCAGTGCTCGATCAGCCGTTTGGTCTGTGACGAAGGCGTGGGATTCCTCACACCGACGGCCCAGACATCGCTATCCGAAATTCCCGCGACGCCGTGGAGACCCTTATCGCCTAGTCCCTCGTTTGGGCTCGGGACGACGCTCCAGGACTTGCCGTTCCAACGTTCGGTTAGCGTCAGAAACGGCGCATACGTCTCTCTCTCGTAACTTCCGACGGCCCACAGCGTGCTCCCCGAGCTGCGCGCGACGCCGTAGAGGTCATTGCTAATCGTTGAGCCGTTGGCGCTCGGAACGACGCGCCAACCCCCGCAGGTGTGCGGGCTTCGAAATGCTTGTGACGCCGGGATCGGCTGCAACCCGGTCGAGAGACCGCCGCCACATCCCGCGAGCAACGTCCACGCCGCGATTGCGACTGCCCTCGAAGCTTTCCACACGATCGCTCTGACGGTAATGCCGGGTCGTGAAGAATCTCTGAAAGCACCGTGCCCTCAGTCAGATGCCGGCGAGTCGTTGCGGTCCAAACGCACGCGATGCGGCCTGCACCCGGGCATGAGCGAAAACGATGCAGTGCCCGATCAGGAACGTTGGTACGAGAACCAACGGCACGAGAGCCCAGGGCAACGTCGTGATGGCAGTCGATCCGGCGCCGGCGTGGATGAGCTGCAACGGAAAGCCGCTGCTCGACGTTAGCCCGAGCGATACGGCAACGACCAAGTCCAGCATACCAAAGGCGTTCCAAGCAATGACGCGAGGATCGTTGGGCCCGCTGCGCGCCGCGAGCCGCGCGACGGGAAGAGCGAAGAGTGCGGCGAGCATGTCGCCGATGCCGGCCGAGTAAGGGAAAGGGCCGCGGAGGCGGCCGGCGAGCGCGAGCAAGATGAATAGGAAGCCCAAACCGCGGATGACGTTCAGGCCGATGATGAGCGGTACGGGGATCTGGGCGAGCACGGCGCGCGTTGCGGGAAACGCCGCTAGAAGAGCCGCGCCGAGTAGCGGAAAGCTAAACAAGCTCAGGAACGTGAGCGGTGGCAGTTTTCCGGCCGCCGTTACCGCGACGACGGCCCCGATCCAGGCGCCTACCACCGCGGCGACGATCAAGCGTGAGCGCAACGAGACTTGGATGCTGCTAAGAATAGCTACCAGCAACGTAGCAATCGCGCTTGCGATCACCAGGATTTCAACGTTATCGAGCATGGCTTAACTCCTTCTGCCGTTGGGATAGGGGTTACTAGTGTGATGCAAGCCGCATTCTAGCAGATTGACTTGCATGATGCAAGTAGCTATGCTATGCTGACCGCATGCGCCACGTCAGTTTGGCTGCTATGCCATGCCCGATCGCCCGCACACTCGATCTCGTCGGCGAGTGGTGGACGCTGCTGTTGATTCGCGATGCGCTGCTCGGTGCACGGCGTTTCGAAGATTTCAAAAAGACCGGTATTGCAGAAAACATCTTAACCGTCCGGTTAAAGAAACTGACAGAGGCCGGAATCTTCGAGCGCCGGCTCTATCAAAGCCGTCCCGACCGCTACGAGTACGCGCTGACGGAAAGGGGACGCGAACTAGCTCCGGTCGTCTTTGCGCTGCGCGCGTGGGGCCGGCGATGGACGGAGGGAGCCGACCAAAGTGAGATCCGCCACGCCGATTGCGGCGGAGACGTCGTCCTAGGCTTTCATTGCACGAAGTGCGATCGGCAGCTGCGGAAGACCGAGATCGCCATCGCGCCGCGGCCGCAAAATCCGAGCAAGAATCTCAAGGCGAACATGAAGCGCGAACGCCGTTCGAAACGTCCCGCTTCAACTCGCTGAGTTGCCGGCAGAGCTAACTACTGAGGGGGTCGCCCTCCACCCCCGTGACGATCGCCGCCGCCCGATGAGTGCGAAGGCGCAGAGTTGCCATGCGAGTACGAAGGACCCGAACCGTACGATCCGTGCGAGTATGAGGGATACGATCCGCGCGAGTACGACGATCCGTACGATCCGCGCGAGTATGAGGGATACGATCCGCGCGAGTACGACGGATACGATCCGCGCGAGTACGGCGATCCGTAGGAGCCGCGCGAGTACGAGGGTGTTTCATGCGCGTACGACGGACTCGATTCGCGCTCGATGTACGGGTTGCGCGCACTTCCGTCCGATTCGCCACGCGAAGAAGAGAAACGGCCCCATGAATCCGAGGGCGCCTGCTCTCCTCGCCCAGCTTCACGCGCCGAGACGTCGGCCTCGCGTGTATCCGCTGAAGTCGCGCGCTCGGAGCCGGCCGCGAACTCGCTCGACCCCGCCTCGCCGCGCGCTTCATTGAAACGCCCCCACGATGCGGATGGCACGGACTCGTTCCGGGTAGCTTCGACTTGGCTTGATGCTGCCGAGCCTTCGCGCATTGGCGCGCTATTCTCGCGCATCATCTCGCTGTTCTCGCCGCGGATCGCCGGCGCCCCATTTTCACGCCCAACCTGCGGACTTTCACGCGTTTGAAATGCGTTCGTGTGCGTTTCTGGCCTACTCGAATGAGTTATTGCGCTCATGCGAGTTCCCGCCACATTCTCGCGGGATAGCGGAGACCCTCGCGTTTGGAACGTATCCGCACGTGTTTCTGCTATGTTCGCACGAGTTGTGGGCGCGTTCATGCGAGTTGCCGCCACATGCACGCGAGATGCTGGAGCGTTTGCACGACCCACCGCTGCGCTCGCATTGGCATGTCTGGTGAGCCCGGCGTGAACGGTCTGGGCTACTGCTTTCTGCTGCTGCGCAAACGAGGTCCGCGCGGCAAGCGCCCTTTCCGATGCGAAACGTGGCGAGTCGAAGACCTTCGAGAAGCGCGTCGTCGCGTGCACGGTACCATGCGAGAAGGCCAAGTTTTTGCGCGTCGGGGCAACCGGCAGCGCTCCGTGAATCGTTCCGAAACGACGCCCGAGGTCGTGGGTGGTCACCGCAAGCGTGTGTCCGAAAACCGTTCCGTGACGGAAGTTTCGCATTGTGGTAGCGGTCGCGCCACCGTGGCGGAAATTGCGGTAGATCCTGGTGACGTTGGTGATGTTTCTAATGTCGGTGATGTGCGTCGGCGACCCCCAGCCAAAACCAATCGACGCCCAACCGGGATACCACGGATAGAACGGTTCATACGGCGCGATCGGCACCCACCCGATGTATGGATAGGGGTAGCTGTTCAAAGTTGGATACCCAGAGCCGTATGGGCTCGCGGGAGGATAGTACGGGCCAGGATTGCCTGGGCCACCGACGCCATACGGGGCCGGAGCGCCCGAGCCATATGGAGCTGCGGGAGCGGTGTTGCCAGACGGAGCGGCAGGAGGGCCGCTGTAGCTGCCGGGGGCGTAGCCGTAGTTTCCCACGCAGTTGTTGTAGTCGACCGCCCCGGTGTCGAATCCAAAGAAACCCACGAGGGCGGGCGACCAAGCCGGAGTCGCCGCATAGGCCGGCGGCAGCCATGCCCACCCGGAAGCACCGCAACCGCAGTAGTACCAGTTTCCGTAGTGATAGGGCGTCCAGCCCCACGGTTCGGAGCCGATCCATGTCCAACCGTATCGGCCCTCCCAGGACCAGGAGCCGTTACGATAGGGCACCCAACCGGCCGCCTCGTTTGGCACCCAAGACTCCCCGTAGCCTGCGACGGCTTGCCAGTGGCCGTAGGCGTCCAGGTCGTCGTAGCCGGCAATGCTAGGATTCAAGTTGAGGCTTGCGTTCAGCGCGGCCATCATCGTCTTGTCGCGCTCCGCGTTGAAGTCGTCGAACCCGTCAAATGCGACTTCGGGACCGTAGGTAATCGATGGATCGGATGCGGAACCCCGCGCAATAAGCGTGCTGCCCGTGCCCAGCGTGTAGGTGCGCTGCGGCACAACCACGTCGACGCCACCGCGCCGCGCGGTGATCCAGCTCGAGCCGTCCGCAGCGATTGAAACCCGAAAGTCGCCGGCTTGACGCGTGCGAACCGTGACCGACGGCGTGTCGATTTGCATCGTCCGACCGTCGCGCACCATTCCAACCTCTATCGTGCCGTCCGCAAGCTGCAAGTTCCGGTCACTTGGGTTGTCGTCAACGATACGCGCCTGGACATCCTCTCCCAGCCGAACCGCCGTGTACCCGTCGAACTGAAGTTCAGCGCGGGACGTGTTCCCGGTCGAGATATAGTCGCCAGGAAGCATCGGCGCGTTGCGTACGGCATCGGTCTGTACGTGGCTGTCGCCGCGCTGGACGACGACCGAACCTTCGACGATGCTCACGCGGACTACGCGCGGTCCGTTTCTATCAGGCGCCTGTTCGGTTGGAGTTCGAAGCGCCCTGGAGAGCATTACTCCAGCGAATGCAATCACGCAAATCACGCTAACCACGGAAATCAGGTTTACGAGCGACTTGGTTGTCATAACCGTATCCTCTCAGGGTTTAACAGGCTCTAATTGAAGCCCAAGGCGTCCGAGAAAACACGGAATCGTGATTAGCCTACCATTAAGCTAGAGTGAGAAGACAATGAGGAAGCCTACGCTCGACAAGTAACCCGCGACCGCCAACAGTTAGGCCACTTCGCGCGTCTATAGGTCATGGAGCTATCGGTAGACGCGACGCTCGTGGAGTCGGCCAGGGTCGAAGCCGGTGATCTGGAGCGATTGATCGAGACGGTTTGGCCCGAAGCATAGCGGAAGACGCAGCCCAGGACGCGTGCGCTACCATCGCGCGATCGCTCGGCGCACTAAAGAACGACAACATGTCTGCGACGTGGACACCGGATCGCCGCCAACGCGGCCATTACGATCGGGCGCCGTCATCTCCCCGGGTCGTCGCCATCAGTCGAATCGCATCAGTACATAGCGACGTTTGCGTGGAGCGCCAGTCGCCAACGGGTGACCGTGGTCAAAGGTGGGGCGGTGTGAGCGGTGAGGGAAGCGTCTTTAGCGTAACGACGACCGGTGTCGAAAAGCTGCTGCACAGCTTCGGAGGCACCTCCGACGGAGTGCAGCCGTGGGCGGGCTTGATCGACGTAAAGGGTACGCTGTATGGCACGACGCTCAGCGGCGGCACGAACGGTTGGGGAACCGTCTTTAGCGTAACGACGTCCGGTAAGGAAACCGTGCGCTACAGCTTCAAAGGCTCGACGAAGAACGACGGCCAAAACCCGTACGCCGCCCTCATCTACGTCAATTACGTCAATGGTAAGCTTTATGGCACGACCACCGGAGGGGGTTTCTGCCGTTCAGCAAGTCAAGGTTGCGGAACGGTCTTTGCGACCACGCTATCCGGAAAAGAAAGCGTTTTCTACAGCTTCAAAGGCGATGACGGCGATCTGCCGGAGGCGGCCCTCCTTAACATCAACGGTACGCTGTACGGCACGACCGAATACGGGGGCGGAAACTACGACGACGGAACGGTCTTCGAGATCTTGCCATCCGGCAAGGAGCGCGTGCTGCATAGCTTTGCTCCCGCTAGCTTCGGCGACGGTCAAAGCCCGTATGCGGGCCTCATCAAAGTCAAGGATGCTCTCTACGGCACGACCACATTCGGCGGCTCGGGTCACTGCGGCTCCTCCGGCTCTTCTGGCGGATGCGGAACCGTCTTTTCGATCACGCCCTGAAACGGCCGCGCTGAAAGCATCTCAGACTGGGCCTCTTTGCGGGCTCGTTGGCTCTCACCACGCGGTGTTCCTGACGGGCGATGGCAACCGAATGGCAAACCGTCGCCGATCTACCCCCACGCAATACCAACATCATGGGATGGCCGGGAGTCGAACCCAATCTCGGGGATTCCAGCCGCTCCCGTCCGGTACCGAAAAGTGTTATTCGTTACGGCTTTTTCGTCGCACGGTTCCCCGATCGTCCCTACCAACACCGACCGTTTCCGAGCCGTCCGGGACGCAGATGATTTGTCTGTCCGGCCTTCGATAGGATGGACTGGCATGCCGCCGAAGCGGTTGTCGATGCATCTGTGCGAATGCGCGCAACGGATATTCCAAGCGTTTTTGCAAGCCCCCAAATCATCAACGACGTGATGCGCCGCGATCGCGCCAGGAATCGATTTCAAATAAAGACTACGTTGTCGTTCGCTTTGATGGCCTGCGTGATCGCAACGCTGAGCGCGAGCGTGTCCGTTTTCACAAGAGCAACGGCCAGTGCGCCGTCGTTCGTACCGGGTCCGTGTCCCGTCCCACCCCAACCCATAGCAGAACTGCGGAGCGCGCGTTGCGGTCGGCTCATCGTTCCTGAGAACCGTCAGCATGCCGACGCGCGGATGATCAGCCTCGCAGTGGCTATTGTCGCGGCACGTTCACCGCAGGCGCAAAGCGATCCGATCGTCTGGCTTGCCGGCGGTCCCGGCGACGATGCGATTACGGAGATTCCCATGGCGCTCGCCGGCAAACTCAACGCGAATCGTGATGTGATCTTTATGTCGCAGCGCGGCACGTATACGGCCCGACCACGGCTGACTTGCGAATCAGTCGATCGCTGGGCTGCCAAGACGCTGGATATGCCATACGACGCCGCTGCGACAGGCGCGGCTTATTCCGATGCGACGCTAAAGTGTCGCCGAGAACTCGCGCGGCGGACCTCCGATCTAGCTGCATACAACACGTTGGAGAGCGCTGACGATCTCGACTATCTACGCCTTGCGCTGCATATCGCAAAATGGAATCTCTACGGAATCTCTTACGGAACTGATCTCGCGCTTACGTACATGCGGCAGCATCCCGACGGAATTCGATCCGTTGCGATCGACGGCGTCTTTCCGCCGTCGCTTGGCGGTGGAGTCGCGACGTGGACCAGCGCAGGCGAGGGAATCAACGCGGTTTTCAAAGCATGTCGAGATCAAGCGCCGTGTCGTAAACGGTATGGCGACATCGGCGCGACTTTCCGGCGACTCGTGATCCAATACGAGGCCGCCCCCAAGACCGTCATCGTCCGAGTCTCCGGGCACTCCGGAAGAGTAAAGGTGAAGATCAGCGGCGGCATGCTGGTGCAGTGGGCTGTGTCGCCCGGCACGCACGTGGCCGCGAAGGTTCCCGCATCGATCTACGCACTCGCCCACGGTGACCCAGCGCCGATCGCGTCGACCTGGGCCGCGCCGAAAGTCGATGCCAGTGGTATCGGCGTTTTCAGCAATGGCCTATTCAACGGCGTCTCGTGCGGCGAATGGGTTCCCTACGAAACCGCGCATAGCGTCGTTGCGGCCGGGCGACGCGCATTTCCTACGTTTCCAATCTCTATCTTGAAAAATGCTCCAAACTTGCCGTTTATGCGTGAGAACTGTCGAGACTGGGGCGTCCCGGCCGTATCTCCGTTGGTGAGATCAGCGACAAGAAGCAACTTACCGACCCTCGTCATAAACGCGCAGTACGACGCCCAGACGGCGGCATCGTTCGGCGCGTATGTCGCAAAGACATTACCGAACTCCATCGTCGTCACGATCCCCAACGTCGCACATGTTGCATTCGGCAGTCCCTCTACGGCAGCGAACGAATGTGCGTATGCTATCGCGCGGTCCTTCTTTGACGCACTGAATAAGGCTGACACAAGTTGCGTCGGCAGAGTCCCTCCAACCGGCTTCGTGATCAAGTGATGGCGCATCATCACGTCGGTTTTTTCTAGCGTCGAGGCGATCGCCGAGCGTCTTGGGCGCGTGGCATCGACGGGTTCTTGACGGACGACGGCAACCGAATGGCAACCGTCGCCGATTTACCCCCTAAAAAAGCCCAAAAGGCTTTTGGGATGGCCGGGAGTCGAACCTACACTCGGGGGTTCCGGGTGGTCCCGTCCACTGCCAAATAGTGTTGTTTTGTCGGGCTTTTTCGCTCCCAAGTTTCCGACCGATACCGTCCGTTCCCGGCCGTTCCCGACCGCTCCGTTAGAAAATGTTAGAAAGCCTCAGATTCCACATGTCCCTGGTGTCCTTTACTGGGTGCCCGCCAAGATAACGGTAGGAAGGGCGACCTCGCCTAACGTATGCCTGTTATGCGCGAGACTCGGCACCGGACCCATGTTCGCGTGAGGTTACGTCTCTAAAGACATGAGAGCGCGCATACGCCGGTTGCGCATCATGTTCGCCGGAACCTCGGGCGTGAGGTCGCGGTTGGTCGTCCTGGGCGTAACCCTGCGGGTTCTCAAAGCGCGCGGGCAGCCTCTAAGTCCGATTTCGGCGCTGTAGTGGATCTGTGTGGCCTTATGAGGTCCGAGCGCTAGACCTCGATGAGGCCGAGATCGTGCGGTTACTTAGTGCGTGAGGGCGTACACTCGAAGATCGTACGTACCCGCATAGACGACGCCGTCAGGACCGGCGGCTAGTGCGGTGGTTCCACTCGGAAGGTTATACGACCAAGTTTGTGCGCCTGACGGATCGAATGCGGCTACGAAACTTGGGTCGGAATCATAGCCGCCCGTACCAACAAATACGGTGCCGTCTCTTCCGAGTGCTATGCATTGGAGATCGCCGTCGACCAACTTGCGCAACGCCGGGTTTACTCCTCGCGGTAGCCCGCCATTGCCTATCAACGCCGGTTTTGGACGCGCAGACCAGAGACGAACGCCCTCAGCGGTGAACGCACTAACGTTTTGTCGCTCGGCCACGACGATCGTACCATCAGCGGCGACCGACAGTGTTTGTGGCGCGGAATCGAGCCCGGCTCTCCACACGACCTTCGCTTGGGAATCGAGGGCGCAAAGCAAGTGCTCAGGGTCGCTGCAACAAACGTAAATCGCGCCGGCTGGCCCAGCGCACAGCCCGTTTAGCCATCGCGCTTCCCAGCGGCCGAGCGGTAGGGTCCACAGCTTGGACCCATCACTGCCGAACGCCTCGACGAAGGCGGGGCTTCCGTCAACCCTGCTCGCCGAGCCGACGAATAGCGTTTCGTCGTTGCCGATCGCCAAGAATTTGGGCGACGATTGCGCGGGCGCGCTCCAAAGGTTTGTTCCAGCCGTGTCGAGCGCGTAGATCCCATCGACGCGAACGCCGGCGACGCCCGCGTAGACGATACCGTGCGTCCCAAGGGCCAAGGTCGTTACCGAAGCCCAGGAGTCGCCGGGTCTCTGCCACGACCAAACCCGCGCGCCATCCGCGCCATAAGCGCTCACTCCGCCAGAGGTGGCGACGTAAATCGGGCCATTCCGCGTCGGCAGCATCAGCTTTCGTGCGAACTCCGGATACGAAAGCTGAGAACCATCAGGCCGTATTGCGCAGCTGCGGCCCTCGTCGGCACCGGCATAGATGGTGCCATCGCGTCCTACGACCAGCGAGTCTACCGCCGCAGCTTGCGATGCTCCAGGGCGTTCGACGCTGCACGTCCAAAGCCGCCGGCCTGCTTTATCGTGGAACGGAAACATTAGCGTTGAGAAGACTTCGGGGTGAAGCCATAGCGGGCCAAGTAGCTCTCTATGTCAGCGCGAAGTGCGATTGCCGCCGTAAAATCGGCTCGAGCCCCCTTTTCATCACCGGTCTTCTGCTTTGCTAAACCGCGCCCGAACAGTGAGGTCGGAATCTTAGGATCGACTGCGAGAGCGGCGTTAAAATCCTGAATCGCAGCGACGTTGTTCCCGGCTCGCAGGTTGGCGAAACCGATACGATCCAATGCGCTAGCTGCTTTTGGTGCCAGCTCGAGCGAGCGAGAGCAGTCCGCGAGCGCCTTGGTGACATCCTGATTTGCAAGAACGCGAACCCAACATCTATCGTTATACGCTGCAGCATCTCTGGGGTTGAGTTGGATTGCCTGATTGAGATCTTCAACGGCGGACCCGAAAGCGTCTTTATTCCCATAGGCAATGGCTCGATTGATGAGTGCGTCTTCGTACTTTGGAAAGAATGCGATGGCCGATGTGTAGTCGGAAATCGCTTGATCGTACATCAACTTCGCGGCATAAGCTTGCCCACGAAGGTCATATAGCTTCGCGCGACTCGCGTTGCCGGGTTCGAGCGAGAGGGCCTTATTTATATTTGCTATCGCGCCATCGTATTCGCCAGTTTTGTAAAGGCACGTGCCTCGCCAAAGAAAGACGAGGCCGCCATTAAATCCCAGGTCGATCGCTTTGTCAAAATCCGGCAGTGCATTTTTGCAGCTATTTGCGCTAGCGTACACGATGCCGCGGTTTACGTACGGCCAGGTGTAGGTTGGGTCTATCGCGATTGCCTGCGTGTATCTCGAGATCGCGCCGCGCTTGTCACTCTTATCGAGCAGCAGGTTGCCCGTACCGAGCTGCTCGACGGCCGCCATTGCGGGTTGCCCTGGAATTCCACGGTCAGGATAACCCGGCGACAACGCCGCGGTCGTGGCGATTGCCAGGTTATACAGCTCGAGCGCGGCGTCATAGTCCTTTTCGCCAATTATTCGGTCGGCCGCCTTCTCGTACACCCCCGCACATATTTCGTCTTTGAGGTACCGCTGAAAGCCAAAGTCAACTTCCGTTCCGCTGGTATTTGTAATTCTGCAGGCCGCGCCGTCAACGCTCACGCTCAGGCCTAAGGCAGCGCTTGTGCCCGAATTCGGTATCTGATCGTACTCGGAGTTGATCGAACTATTGACCGCCTCGGTCGCATTTAACCCTGCTACCGTCCAATAACCATCTGATGGAGAACAGGGATCTGGGAATTTCGAGCATACGTAGACGGCAAAGTACGCTCCTTGGATACCCGCGATGCAGGTACGAAAGGCTATCTCCGCTTGTTGCTTGCATGAGTTATTGCCGCTGATCGTGCAGCTCTGGTTGGTGACGACCCTTCGCTCGAGACAGTGGCTTTCCAACTCTTTCGCATCGGCAGCCAATTCGGGATTTGCCGGGAGAACGTAACCGATAAGCAGCGCTGAGCTGCCTGAAAGTGCCGTCGCGGTCGTGAGAGTCGCTACGATACAGAGCGAGAATCCAAAAGCGGTTAGGGCTAGGCGTCGCATCAGGTTTGATTACCTCCGAGTTACGCAGTCGACGAGCGGCACTAGAAGTTCATGGCCGCGACCTTGGGGTCGCCATTGGAATCCAATAGCCCCAGCACTCGCTGCCCAGTAATCAGTTGAAACACCGTGGACTTGACGTGCCGATAGACCTCAGCCTCCGCGGCTTGCGCCACCTGCGGCGGGAAAGACATCGGCGCGTTGAGTATCTGGACGCTCACGCGCGCCGTGGGATCGAAGCCGGTACGAGGCGCTACCCCGAGGATCTCGTCGATGGCGCTTTTTGCGCCTTCATACGCCATAAGGGGTCCACCGATCTGGTTCATGGCTTCCATAATCTGCCAGCCGGTCGGTAGAAGCGGTACGATGTCGCCCTTAACGACGTATATCGATATCTTGGTCCCAGTTTTTTCCTGTAGCCTATTCAAAGAATCGAAGCAGGTGATGGCGCAGTCTCCATTGAGAACGCGCAGGGAACGGACGTGGATGAACCCGCTAGCGATGAGGACTTCCGCGACTGCGCAACCATTGCTATGGCATACGAGCTCTCCAATATGTGCGCCTTTGAGTTGACTAAGCTGTTCGGCGTTACGCCCTTGGAGGCTGGTTTCGGTAAGACCATTGAGCTCGGACAGAAAATGGTCGCCCACTACGCGCGCTAGATCTGCGGTCTTGGACTCGGCGCCGAAGCCGAATACTCCGTCGAACGCTTTGCCGGTGAAGGGATCGCTCATAGAGTTGACTTGATCTTGCTTCGCGATTGCGCTCGTGTAGAAGAGGCCGCCGATAAAGACTCGGCTGTAGTTTCCAAACGCTTCCGGGGGAGGAGTTGGAACGATCATGGTATCGAGTTCGTGAGCCAACCGGTCCAGCTCGGAGTCGTGCTCTTGCATCAACCGCTGTTGTTCCGACGCGAACGCTGGAAGAAGGTTGGTCGCAACGTCGTATTTGAGATGATACCGCTCGCGAACGTTGACGCCATCCAACTGGTAAAGCTGGTCGAGAAGCCCTTGGATGGATTGAACTTGGCTCTCCTTTTGCGCCTGTATTTTCCGCAGCAGCGCTAACCGTTCGGCCGCCTCTTCCTGCTGTCGCAGATAGACTTGCCTTTCGTAATCAACGGAGGGTGTGACGTATGGCGACCAAACCGTGGAGTCGTAGTGCCCGTCGGCGTCATAGTGCCCGGTCGAAGGCGGATTGGAGTTATTCTGAGATGCGCGATAGGGAGTTGACGGCGGACGATACGTGCTGGCCCGATACGTCGATAGGGAGAATCCGGATCCTGTTCCCCGTCCGTCAAAATCCGAAGAGAAGGACACGGCCAGCGCCGGCGTCTGCAACGGTGCGACGACCAAGCCCAGAGACAAGAGGCTTCGGACGTAAAAGGCATTCATGCGCTGCGCTTGTCGACCACATGCCCTTCACCGGCCGTGGTCACGCTGAAGGCGGTGCCGCTATTGTTGGCACAGTTGCTGCCGCCGTCCTCAGTCGTCCCGTAGAGCTTTCCGCCTAAGACGGTCAAGCCCGCCGCGGGATCTGCGCCATCCTTCGGACAGCCTTTGAAGTTATATAACAACTTGTAGCTCGTCGCTCTGCGCGCGGAGGACGATTCAGAAGCCGCCGTCGTAGGCGGCGCTGGTCCGCTGCCGCCGCAAGCGGTCAGGATCAGGCTCGCGGCGACGCAGGTTGGCGCGGCAATGATACGTGCAAGAATTATCAACATCGATTTCTCCCCCGAAACGAACGCAGCGTTGAGTTCGGTCTTACCGAACAGCGATGCCTTTAGGGAATGTTAACTTTGTCTTTTTTCCGATGATCGCCTGGATCGGCGGCGTATTCCCATTCGCGTTGCTCGCATACACCAATATACTCTTATCGTCTGTAACGTACATGTTATCGGAGCTATCCAATGCCATCCCCTGCGGACTCGACAGGCCTGTGTTCGGGCCGCTAACGACTTGAATTGGCACGACGTTGCCATTTGATCCAGCGGCGAAAACGAGGAGTTCAGCTCCTGCATAATCGGCGACATAAATGTTCTTGCTGGCGCTCACGGCAATATCCCCTGGACCTGATATATCGGTGTAATTCCCCGCGATGGTTTGGCTTGGGGAAACGTTGCCCGTCGAGCCCGCAGCGTAGACCGTTATGCTTGAGTTGTCGTAATTCGAGACATAGATGTTCTGGTCAGCGTCCACCGCGATGCCATTGGGGCAGTAGAGTTCCGTATATGAGCCAACAATGACTTGAGCAGGGGGTACGTTCCCGTGCGCGCCAGCGGCGAACACTACGACGCTGCCGCAGCCGGAGGGGCAGTCGCCATAAGCGTTGTTGGTTACGTAGATGTTGGAACTAGAGTCCACGGCTATATCGTCTGGCAAATACAGCCCCGTCAGCGATCCCTCAATGATGCTGCTCGGCTTAGCATTTCCGTACGTGCCTGGGGAATAAACAGCCACGTACGGAGGGCTGCCGCTGTCGCCGCCCCCGCCCGTAACGTAAACATTGTGGCTGACATCTACCGCGATACCGCTGGGACGACCGAGCTTCGTTTTTGAGCCCATAAGCCTGTCGAGCGGCGGTGTGTCTCCCGTAGCACTCTCGGCGTAGATGTTCACGCTATTGGACTTTGCCTTATCCGTTTTGGATATGTCTGTAACGTAGATGCACGCCGAGGTCAGGCACGAAGTCGCGGGGCGCCCGTGCTCCCCCGCAATAGAAGCAGGCTGCTGAGCATAGCCAGCCGTAGGCGGCGCGGAACCGCTGCCACCGCAAGCGGCCAGGCCTAAACCCGCGGAGATCAAAGCTGCCGCGGTCGTAATACGCGTAAAACTCATCATCATAGGCCTCCTTGAAGCTCTAATATGAAAGTGGTTAAGCATCGGGCTCGATAGAGGGAAGCCGACAGCAGCGTGGACCCAATGCGACGGGTGCTTGGTAGCTAGGGGTGACTTGCGACTAAAGTCGCAACTTTCCTTCAGGCCGGCATCCGCGGCGGATGACGTCGCGCCTGCGCGGTCTTTTGCGCGGTTACGGCGCCGGTCGGCGGCCCGTCGGCGCTGTACAGTTGAACTGGGTTGAAGCCGCAATAATATTCCATGCGAAACCTGGCCCTGATCAGTCGCCCCAGCCATCCTAATAAATGTCCTTGATCGCGTAGAGATAATCGTAGCCGTTCGAAGCTGCGAGTGCGTAAATGCGCGCGCACCTTTGGTCGGCTCCGAGCGATACGATGTTCGCACCTGATGCTAAGGTTAGCGTCTTCAAAAGCATCCCATTGTTGCCTTCACGCACTTCGATGGAGTTGCGGCCGGCGCTGAGATAAATGTGATTCAGATGCGAGTTGACGCCGATGAAACCGGGACTATACGAAAGCGTCACGGTTTGTTTGATCCTTTCACTGCGCCCGTCGACGATATTCAGGCCGTCTGCGACCTGTGCGTACAGCAAGTCCGTGATACGGTCGACAGCGAGGGCGACGCCGAATGAAGTGGCGCTAGCCTTAAAGCTTACCGGATTGATTTCAAAATTACCTCCACTGTTCTTGTTGACGTAGAACTTGCCGGTTACCGGATTGACGATAGTTGGCCCCATGACGCCCGGTGTACGGATGGGGCCGGCAACGATCGCGTAGGTGTCGGCGTTGATTGCCCAAACGGGATCGTGATTGTTACCACACTGCGCCGCGACCCACGCATAGCGCCGCCTACCGTCTATCCAACTTCCGACCGGGCACGCGCCCAGCGAAACAGTCGTGACGGCGGAGTTCGTAATGCCAGAATACACCTCCACGTTTCCCCCGTAGAGTCCGGGAAGCCAGACGTTATGCGTCTTAGGGTCCACGTTGTTCGCTCCGCCGAAACCCCTGACGGTCGCAAGAATCGAGAAAGACGAGCCGTCAACCACAGTCGTGTTGCTCCCGCTTGGATTGGCGGTCCGACTGATGTAGATTCGATTGAGCACCGGGTCTACGGCCATGGTGCAGCAGGAGTTGCTCTTTATCCTTATCTGCCTAATCGTATCACGGGCTGCGGATTGCAAGGAGCTGCCAGCGTTCAAGCCGTGCGGAGACTGACCGCTATCCGGTACCGTAGATGTTCCGAGGGTGCCTCGGTCGGCGCCGAGCGCTAACGCCGAATTCGTTGGGATAAGCCCGCCGCTGGCGCCGCCGCATGCGGCCAACAGCATTGTTCCGACGAATGTGCCAGCGAGGCGGCGGAGGTGTTTCATGATTGTGCGCTCCTGAAGCTGGAAAGCGAACGGGAGGTGCTGAACGGTATATCTGCGTGAAAGCCGTAGAGCACCCTGAAGGTATTGTGCCTGGACTCACCGCCGCGGACCACAAACACTCGCACGCCTTATCCGAACAGTTTGCATGGGAACGTCCGTGGCTGTCGCGGAGGCCTGGGCTTGGCGGCGAGTCGAACGCCTAGGGTGGGCCACGAGCCGTCGGGTTCCTTCGGGCACATCCTGAGGGAACTGCGGCTTGCAGCGGGACTCTCACAAGAAACACTCGCGGAGCGCGCCCGCATGAGCGCAGGTGGAATCAGCGCGCTCGAGCGCGGGATTCATCGGACGCCCTATCGGGATACCGTTGCGCTTCTCGCCGAAGCTCTGAGTCTCTCTCCCGAAGACCGCGCGCAGCTTGAGGCTGCGGCAGTGCGGCGCCCGGAACCGCGACGTCGAGGCGTCGGGCAAGCGCCCGGACGGCACAACTTGCCTGCCGAGCTAACCAGTTTCATCGGTCGCGAAGCCGACATCGCGGAGATCGCCTCATTGTTGCGGGAGCATCGTCTCGTGACGCTTACCGGCGCGGGCGGCGTTGGCAAGACGCGCGCATCGTTGCAAATCGCGGCAAACCTGATCGGCGCCTTCAGCGATGGCGCGTGGTTTGTCGAATTGGCACCGCTAACCAATGGCGAGTACATCCCCTCAACGGTCGCGCAGGCACTCGAAATCACGCTGGCGACCAAGGGCGATCCGGTCGAGAATCTCGTTCGTGTTCTCAAAGGAAAATGCACGCTGCTGGTCTTCGACAACTGCGAGCATCTTGACGATCCGGCCGCGCGAGTGATCTCCGCCATACTGCGTGGTTGTCCGACGGTCAAGGTCCTGGCATCGAGCCGCCAAGGCTTGGGGATCACCGGGGAGGTGACCTACCGGATGCCATCGCTTCCGGCCCCGGCCGCGATTGAGCTTTTTGTCGAGCGTGCGCGCGATGTCTATACACGATTTGCCTTGACCGATGGGAACGCGCCGATCGTGGCCGATATCTGCCGGCGACTTGACGGCATTCCGTTGGCGATCGAGCTCGCCGCCGCGCGGATGAAAGCGCTGGGCCCAAAACAGCTGCTTAGGAAGCTCGACGAGCGCTTCCGCCTCCTCACGGGTGGCGATCGCAGCACGCCGCCGCGCCATCAGACCATGCGCGCGCTAATCGATTGGAGTTACAACCTACTCGATGATCCTGAGCGGGCGCTGTTCCGTCGCCTCGGGATCTTCGTCAACGGCTTCACGCTTGAGGGAGCCGCCGCGGTCGGAAGCGAGGAGGATCTCGACGAGCTCGATGTCTTCGACGTACTGGCATCGCTGATTGATAAGTCGTTGGTGGTCGCCGAGCTGGAGGGCGACGACGCGCGTTACCGATTGCTCGAATCGACGCGCGCGTATGCGTTGGAGAAGCTCGAGGATGCCGGCGAGCGCGATCTTGTTGCAAGTCGTCATCTGCGCTATCTGCGCGACCGCTTCGCAGAGCTGTGGGAGCGGCGCGAGCGAACCGGACGAGGTTCTTCCGACCTGGCATGGACGCTACAGACCGAACTCGAGGACGTGCGTTCGGCACTTAACGGTGCGACGGCCCGTTCAGAAATCGTCGACGGAGGCGAGCTGCTCGCCAACACTTATGTGAGTTGGCCGGCCATCGGACTCGATGCTGAAGGCTTGGCACGGTGCTGGCGGTACCTCGCGGCACTCCCGGCGGGCCAGTCGCGGCTGCGCGCTAGACTCTCAGCGGCGTTGTCGAACTTGCTCGGCGACTCTGGCCAATGGGCGCGCGCATTTGAGCTGGCGACAGAGGCGGTCGATCATGCGCGGGCGAGCGACGACGCCTTATTGCTTGCTAGAGCACTGCGCCAGTATGCGGACGCGGCGGCCTGCCTGCGTCGCTTTGATGATGCAGAGAGGGCACTCGCGCAAGCCGAGGCGATCCCGGAGACAGCGGCTTCTTTTACCCTTCGCATCAGCTTGCTCGAGGCACGCGCACTTCTGAGCCGGTTTCGCGGTGATCTTGAGACGGCAGCGGGTGTGTATGAGCAACTTCGCAAGCAAAACCGCTCACTCGGGAACACCTACGGAGAGCAGTTAGCGGCACTCAATCTCGCGGATCTCGAACACGCGCGAGGCCACACGCAGCGAGCGATCGCGATCGTTCGCGAGACGCTTCCGGAGGTGAGGTCGCGTGGCAATAAGGGCACGCACACCCTCCTCCTCTGCAACCTCGCGGCCTATCTCGCAGCCGTGGATGATCTCTCCGACGCGGCCAAGGCGGCTCGCGACGCAATCGGAAGCCGCGCCGCGAGCGAAAGAGACCACGTCTACGTCGCGATCGCGATCGAGCACTTGGCGCTTGTCTTCGCGCTGCGCGGCGATTGTGCCCGAGCGGCCACGCTCGAAGGCTACGCCGACGATGCGTTCCAGCGACACAAATTCGAAGGCGAGTTCACCGAAACGACGACGCACGACCGCCTCACCGCGCTCCTCCACGAGCGCCTAGTGCCCGCCGACCTCGCCCGACTAATGGCAGAGGGCGCCACACTCACTCCGGAGGCCGCAGTCGCACTTGCGCTCGAGGAGCACGAAGCGAAATAGAGTAGCGCCGGCCTCACCCACAGCGTTCACGCTCGCCATCGACCCGGCACGCTCTTAACGCGATCATCTAGGGGAGAGAAGAATGGGGAGAAAGCCGCTTAACGAGCCAGAAACCCTTGTGGCGCAAGCATCACTGCAATCAGTCTTACTGCTTCGCATACAAGGGGTCGGGGGTTCGAGTCCCCCCATCTCCACCACGGGAAACGCCTCAAAATGTAAGGGTTGGCGTTTTTCTTCCGCGGCAGCGTGAGGCGAAGGTCGGATTTAGGACAATCGCACGACAATTAGGTTCGCGCGTTGCGAAGATCCGCTCAACAGTTTAGACCGCGCGCTTTGCCGTCCGGATGCAAGCACATGTGTCTCGTAGCGCTCGAATATTGCGGGCGTCGCAGGAAATTGTCAACACTGTTGGCGCTCGGCCCGATGCAACACCCATGGGTGTCGCACTCGCGGTGGCTGCTCGAACGCTCGCCAAATATTCTCCTCATTCCCGGCACGCCGTCCATCGAGCATTTGCGCGAGAACGTAACCGGCGCTACGCTGAAGCTCCCCGACGGCGCCCTCGCCGAACTCAACAGCGTCGCTACCCGCCACGTGGCACGGCTGAGGTCCGACGCTTTTCGATTATCGTACGCGACGCCAGGACGCGCTCTGCGGCCAGTCGGGCTTTTTGCGCGGTTAGAAAACGGGGTCTGGGGTGGCGAAAAAGCCCGTAAAATAAGGGTAAATTTTGGGATGGCCGGGAGTCGAACCCGGACGCCCTTTCGGGCTGCAGATTTTCGCACCACTATGGCTTTAGCCACCGCTTGTCGCGTTTGTGGTCCGGACTGTGCCTTGACCCTATGAGATCGATCTCACGTAGGTCGCGCCCGTCCAGTCTCTACACCTTCTTCGCCCGAGCGAAGCTTGGCTCGGCGTCGTCACGTCACCATGACAGAGAGTTCGCCGACTTTGAGCGCATCCCGTAGCGGGTTTCCCACGACTACGGCTCAACGGGTCGTGTCAAGTCTGCTGTGTCTGCCTGTTCCACCACCATCCCAAACTTTTACTGCTGATAGTGCTCCACGACTTCTTCGCTGCGCACGTCGGCGACGTCAGGATCTTGTCCAGCATCGCGGCGCGCGCGCCGCTGGCGCAGAAGATCCCAGTACTGGTCGAGCCGTACGGAGATCTCATCGAGGCGTTTGCGGTCGTCTTTGGTCAATTTGGATCGATCGCCGTGCTCCAGCAGTCGATGCTCTTCGCTAACGAGACCCTCAATATGCTCGTGGATCTGGGCATCGTTCATGGTCGAAATTTCCCATGCGTCTCCGAAGCCTTGCTGTAGACGGCTTGGGGTTGCACTGGCTTCGCATCGCGCTCCTGCAGCAAGATGCCGAGCAGTAGATCCGACGTCGTCGCGACGGCTTTGTCGGAGCCGATGATCTCCATCGCGGTATCGATCGCGATAATGCCCCCCGGAAGAATATCGGCGCGTTGGGGCTTCATGCCCTCGACCTTCTTGCGTTCTTCGAGCCCCATCGCCAGCAAGCGATCCAGCGCGCGCTGCAAATCTGCCCGACTCAAATCGTAGGAGTCGATAGACGTGCGGCGGCCTCGCAGCATACCCACAATCGTCGTTGCGGTTCCACCCACCAACGCGAGCCGTTCGACGGCCGCACACTCTGCTAGGGGTTCGAGCGCTTTGCGGGCTATCGCGCGAGCGCGCTCGATGCTCTCCTCTTTGACGGCTCCGTCGCGACCGCCTAACTCCGGAACGGCTTCCGTGAGGCGCACGGCGCCGATTTCGCAGGAGACTACTTTTTCGGGTTCCGTCGAGGTGCCGGTGGCGTACTCCGTGCTGCCGCCGCCCGTATCCAGCACGCCCACTCGTTCGCCGCGCAACTCGCCAAATGCCGTCAGCGCGCCCCGATAGGATGCCGCAGCTTCTTCCTCTCCGGAAAGGATGCGCAGCGGCGTGCCCAGCAAGGCCTCGATTCGCTGCGTAAACTGCTCGGCGTTGTCCGCTCGTCGCAGCGCGCTCGTCGCCACCGCGAAGAGCCGGATATAGTGCCCTTTCACCGCCCGGTGAAACTGTCCGATCGCTTCCAGCGTTCGCTGCATCGGCTCGTCGCCCAGCCGTCCCTGCTCGCCCAAACCCTCGCCGATCCGCGTGCCGACGGAGCGAGCCGTTTCGACGCGCGGAATCGCCGGCGCGACGTCGGCCAGCAGCAGCCGAGTCGAGTTCGTGCCGATCGAAATGATGGCGAATCGCTTACTCATGGCTGCTGCTTCGCCGCAAAGTACGCCGCTCGCCGCTTCTTCTGCAAGAAATGGCGTTCGGCCGCCGGCATCGCGTCGGACGGTTCCCATCCCTGCGTGCTCTTGAGATACGAAGCGATCTGCTCTTCGAGATCGTCGTCGCGGATTTGCGGGGCGAGCGAAACCGAGCAGCGCCGGCCGTCTCGCCGGACTTCGAAGGCCAAGCGCTTGCGTCGCAAGAGCGAGCGCTGATACTGATCGCGATGCTCCGCTACGTCGGACGCGCTCGCGGTTGCGAGGTCGCCTCCTTCGAGGCGAACCGTCGCTCCGTAGGCGTTGAGGTTGATGACGACTCCTTTGATCGTGTCGCTCACGGCGACGCGGCAGGTTGGGGTGACACGAAGATTAGGGCCTCGTTTGCCCGCACGAGACGCAAGCGGTCGTGAATCTCCGGAATGGCTCCTTCCGGATCGCGAAGCCGGCGCAGCTCTCGCTGTTGTTCGCTGCGCTCCCGTTGCAGCGAGGCGATATCGGCGCGAATCGTCGAAAGCTGCCGTTCGGCCGCGAGGTCGTCTTGGATTGCGCGACCAAACTGGACGACGACGAGGACCGCGAGGAGTAGGACGACTGCCGCGGCCAGCAGGCGGCCGCCGGCGCGGAGGACGGGGCGCGCGCGTCTTAGCGCGCCGTTCGAACGGGTTCTAATCCTTCTGCTTGCCATTCTCCCAATCGACGGTATTTTCGATATCGATGGTCCAAGAGCATTTCCGGCGTCAGGGACACCAAGCGCGAGAGCGCCGCGTCGACGGCACCTAGGGTCTGCGTCACAACGTCGCGCGCATTGCGGTGGGCTCCGCCCAACGGCTCGGGGAGTATCTGGTCGACGATACCGAACCGGTGCAAATCATCAGCGGTTAACTTCAAGTGAGCTGCGGCTTCTTCCGCTTTGCTCGCATCCGACCATAAGATCGCCGCGCAGCCTTCGGGAGACGCAACCGAATAGGTGCTGTGCTCGAGCATGATCACGAAGTCGGCAATCGCGAGCGCGAGCGCGCCGCCCGAGCCGCCCTCGCCAACGACGGTCGCCACGATCGGGACCGTGGCCGTCGTGAAGGTCTGAAGGCAAATGGCAATCGCTTCCGACTGCGCGTGCTCCTCCGAACTGATGCCGGGATCGGCGCCTTTGGTATCGACGAAGGTCACGATCGGCAGCTGCAATCGTGATGCGAGCCGGGCCAGACGGGTTGCCTTGCGATAGCCTTCCGGTGCGGGCATTCCGAAGTTGCGGCGCAAATTCTCCTTCGTATCGCGCCCGCGTTGCTGGCCCAGTACCATGACGTTGCGCGATCGCAGGGTGCCGAAACCGCCGACGATCGACGGGTCGTCGCGGAAATGACGATCGCCGTGCAGCTCGTCGAACCGGTCGAAACGCGAAATATAGTCCAGCGAGGTCGGCCGGTCGGGATGGCGCGCCATATGCACCTTCTCCCAGGGCGAAAGCGTTCCGAAGAGTTCTTGTAATATCTGCCGGTACTTTTGCTCCAGCGCGGCGATCTCGCTCGACATGTCGAGCGGCTGCGCGGCCGAGGCTTCGCGCAGTTCGGCGATCCGCCGTTCCAACTCGACCAAGCTTCGCTCACGCTCGACGATCAGATTGTTACTCATGGGCGGCGTACTCCAGCAGGCGTACCAGAGTATCTTTGAGATCCGAGCGATCGACGACCATATCGATCGCGCCCTTCTCCAATAAGAACTCGGCGGTTTGAAACTGGTCGGGCAGGCGTTGGCGGATCGTCTGCTCGATCACTCGCCTCCCCGCAAAACCGATCATTGCCTTGGATTCGGCAACGATCACGTCGGCCTGAAACGCAAACGAGGCGGAGACGCCGCCGCTGGTCGGATCGGTCAGCACCACGACGTAAAAGTTGCCGTCGGCCATGAACCGCGAGACCGCGGCGGTCGTCTTCGCGAGCTGCATGAGCGCCAGCATGCCCTCCTCCATCCGCGCGCCGCCGGAGGCGGAAAAGATGATGCAGGGGACGTGATCGCGCCGCGCCGCTTCGAGCAGCAGCGTGATCCGCTCGCCGGTAACCTGCCCCATCGTCCCGCCGCGAAAATGGAAGTCCATCACGCCTAATGCAACGCGGTGGCCGCCTAGGGTGGCAAAGCCGGTGACGACCGATTCCGAGAGCCCGCTGCGTTCGCGGTCGCTCTTGAGCTTCGCCGGATAGCTCTTTCGGTCGGACCACTCCAGCGGGTCGCCGGGCAATACCTCCGCGCCCAATTCGGTGAACTCGCCGTCGGCGATCGACGCAATGCGATCGTACGCCTTCATGCGAAAGTGATAACCGCAACGCGTGCACACAAAAAGATTCGCCGCTAAATCGCGCCGGTAGAGCACCTCGCCGCACTTCGGACACTTGCTCCACAGCGCTTCATCCGAAACGCGGCTCTCTTTGGTGCGGCGGGCCGGCAACCACTCGGGCCGCGGCACTAGGCGGCCCGCTCCTTCGCGCGCTTCGGACGCAGCCAAGCGGAATAGAGTTTGCCGAGCTGCTTGAGATAGTTGAAGATCTCTCGCTCGTTGAGCTTCGATTCGCCGGCAACGCGGTCGGTAAAAACGTACGGGACCTCGATCGCCGTTCCATAGTGCGCTTTGGCAATGACTTCGAGCCCGATCTTGAACCCGATCGGATCTAATACAACGCCGTCTAAAGCCTCGCGCCGAACCAAAAAGAAACCGCTGGTTACGTCCTTGACGCTCGTTAGCGGCCGTGCCAGCCAGCACGCAACGCGGGAAGCGATGATCCGCCGCTTGGGCCAGTTGGCAATCCCGCCGCCGGGTACGTAGCGGCTGCCGATCGCCAGCCCACAGGCTCCCGATTCGAGCGCTTGCACCATCTTGGGAAGCGCGTTGACGTCGTGGCTAAAATCGGCGTCCATGGCTCCGAGCACGGTGGAGTCGCCGCGCGCGACGGCCCAACCGTCGATCACGGCGCTGGAGAGCCCCAACTTTCCACTGCGGTGCAGGCAGCGAACGGGCAGCTCTCGCGCAAGCCGTTCGACGACGTCGCCCGTGCCGTCTGGAGAGTTGTCGTCAACAACGATGACCTCTCCATCGAGTCCGTTGGCATCGAAGGTCGCCCCCAGCGCTCGGAGCAGCTTTTCGATGCCGGCGGCCTCGTTGTAGGTAGGAATGACGATTGAAAAGGGAAGTGGCATGCCGGATCAGTGTTTTTACGACGTGACGGCGCCAATCACCGCCAACAGCACCAGAGCCGCCGTATCCGTGCGTAAAACGCGCGGACCCAGCCAGAGCATTTCGGCCCCGCGGCATTGCGCGAGCTCCGCTTCCGCATGCGTGAAACCGCCCTCCGGACCGACGACGACGAGCACCCGGCCCGAGGCCGGCAACGTCTCGGCCAGGCGCCGGTGCAATGGCGCGGGCGTCGCCAGTTCCCATGCGAAGAGCACGGCGTCGTACTCGCTAAATCGCTCCAAGAGCGCTTCGTAGGGCATCGGTTCGAGGATCACGGGAACGCTCTTGCGCCCGCACTGCTGCGCGGCGCTGCGCGCTATCCGCTGCCAGCGCGCCGCTTTCTCGGCGCCGACGTCGCGACCGACGCTGCGCTCGCAATAGAACGGAAGAAACGCTTCGACGCCCAGCTCGCTGCCTTTCTCGACGACGAAGTCCATGCGGGGCCCCTTCGGTACGGCTTGCGCGACGTCAATCCATATCGCCGGCGACGGCGCGCGATCGTCGAAAACCTCTTCCTCGACGGTTGCGCGCACGACGCGTCCAAGAGCGGCGATCGCCGCCGTAAAGCTTCGGGTCGTCGAGTCGATCACGACGATACGATCGCCCGGGCTCAATCGCAAGACGTTGGCAATCTTGTGGGCGTCGGTTCCACCGATCTCGACGGATCCACCAATCTCCTTCGCGCCCTCGACGAAGAATCGGCGCGCCGCGGTCACTCCGGACGAAACGCGTCCTTCACGCGGTCGAAGAAGCTCCGGTCGTCGATCTCATCGCCGCCGGCCAGCGCGTAGGCTTCGAGCGCGTCGCGTTGGCGCTTGTTCATTTTTGCGGGAACCGCGACGTGAACGGTCACGTGATGATCGCCACGCTGGGCGCCTCGCACCGTGGGCATGCCCAACCCTCTCAGTCGCAACGTCGTGCCCGATTGCGTCCCGGGCGGAATCGTGACGTCGACTTGACCGCCTAGCGCAGGGACGTCGATCGTCGCGCCCAACGCGGCCGCCGGAAAACTCACCGGCACGTCCACGAACGTGTCGCGGCCTTCACGACGGAAGAGCGAATGCGGTAAGACGCTCAAATAAACGTAGAGGTCGCCCGTCGCTCCGCCGCGCGTCCCTCCCTCGCCGCTACCGGCGATGCGAATCCTGGAACCATCGTCGACTCCGGCCGGGACGTTGACGGTCAACCGCGTCTCGCTTTCTCGAGCGCCTCGCCCCGCGCAGGTCTCGCAGGGATGCGCGGTGACGTGCCCTTCACCCCCACAGCGCGTGCACGCGGATTGCGTGACCATCTGTCCAAGCGGGGTCTGTCGCGTCATGCGCACGGTGCCGCTGCCGTGGCAGCGCTCGCAGGGGGTAACAACCGTGCCCGGTTTGGCGCCGGTCCCTTTGCACGCTTCGCACTGCGTCAGCCGATCGAAAACGATCTCTTTGGTAGTGCCTGCGAATGCTTCTTCGAGCGTGATCTCGAGGTCGTAACGAAGGTCCGCACCGCGTTGCGGCCCCTGGCGGCCCGGCTGCGCGCCGCGCACCCCGCCGAAAAACATGTCGAAGATGTCGCCGAAGCCGCCCCCGAAGCCGAAGTCGCCCGGCCCCGCCGCCGCACCATTGCCGACGAAGCCGTAGCGGTCGTACTGCGCCCGTTTCTTTGGATCGGAGAGCACCTCGTAGGCTTCGTTGATCTCTTTGAAGCGATGCTCGGCTTTCGACTTATCTTCGGCGACGTCGGGATGATGCCGGCGCGCAAGGGCGCGATAAGCTCGCTTGATCTCGTCCCCTGAAGCGTCGCGACCAACGCCGAGGATTTCGTAATAATCCGTGACCGACACGTTACGAGCTTGGGATGTGATCCACGTCGGAGAGGCGTTGGCTCAACGTTTCGGCGGTGCCTGAAGCCAGCGCCAAGAGCCGCGCATAGGGCATCCGTCTGGGCCCCAGTATCGAGAGCATTCCGAAGGCGTGCGCTCCGAAGTGATAAGGCACCGTTACGATCGAGAGGTCGGCGAGCTCTTCGCTACCGAGCTCGTGACCGATCTTGACGCTCGCGGTATCGGCCGTCATCGCGTCCGCGACGATTTGGTAGAGCGTCTTCTGCTCTTCCACGATGCGCAAGATCGAACGAAGCTTGCGAAGGTCCTGAAACTCCGGCTGATCGAGGAGATTCTGCGCGCCGGCTGCGGCGATGTTGGGCTGATCGTTCGATCGCGCCGAGAGACAAGCGGTCACTACGGCGCCGCGAAGATCCTCCGAAACGCCCACCTCGCGTGCCGCGCGCGAGATCTCGCTCTCCGTAACCTCACGCAGCGGGCGGTTTGCGAGACGCGCGTTGAGCGCGTTCGAGAAGCGAGTCAAGTCGTCGGGCTGGACCTCCGCGCCCACCTCGAAGAGGCTCTGCGCGGCGACGCCGAGCGAGGTTACCACAATCCCGACGCCGGTATGCGGCGAGAGCCAGATCAGCTGGATATGTTTGAAGGTTTGCGTCTCTTGCTGCGGCTTGGTCACGAAAGCCAAGTTATTCGAAAGGCGCCCGAGCAAGCGCGTCGTGTGATCGATGATTTCGTCGAGCTCGCGAGTGGCGTCGCTCAACTCGTCGCGTATGCGCCGGCGATCGTCGCCGGTCAGCTCTTCGGGCTGCATCAACCGGTCGACGTAGGTCCGATAACCGGCATCGGAGGGAATCCGGCCGGCCGAGGTGTGCGGCTGCACCAAATAGCCGGCCGCTTCAAGCTCCGACATCTCATTCCGTACGGTCGCCGAGCTAATCCCGAGATTGTACTTCTGGGTCAGCGCCTGCGAACCGACGGGTTCGGCGGTCGCGATGTATTCATACACCACCGTCGCCAAAATGTAGGCCTTACGCCTGTCGAGGCCGATGCTCTCTATCACGCTCCCTACTGTAGCACTCCTGCGCCGAGAGTGCTAGCCGTCGCGTTACCTTGGGCCCGGTCGATTGCTTGGACGAGTTCTTCCCAGCTCAGCCCCCCGACGGAGACGTACGAGACGGCTCCCGCCGGATCCAGCACCAGCGTCACCGGAATCTTCGAGACCGAGTAGATGCGGAAGATGGCGCCCTGCTCGTCTTCCACGAGCGGCAGCGTGATATCCCAAGTCTGGAAATAGCTCGATGCAACCCCGGGTATTTCGTCGGAAACGGTCACCACGGCGACGCCCTTGCCGAAGACCTCTGCGGCGCGAACGAAGTCATGCATTTCGGCGGTGCAAACGTCGCACCACGTAGCCCAAAAATCCACCACCACGACTCGTCCGCGCAAATCCGAAAGATAGGTCGTCGCGCGCCCCGTCGCGATCGCGAAGTTCGGCGGCGGCGCGTCATATTGAATCGTTGCGAGTCCGGTTTGCGGCGGAACGGTCAGCGCGGCGAGGACGAGTGCGGCCAGCATTGTTTACCCTGTGTCATCCTGATCTTGTCGAAGGATTCGGCAGGCCTGTCCGCGCGGCCCCCGTAAGTCGAGACGCCTATGAGCTCCGCCATCGAGGCGCTCTTTGAGGAACGCCGCCGCTTTCCGCCCTCTCACGAGTTCGCATCTCAAGCCAACGCGACGGCCGAACTCTACGAGCAAGCCGAGCGTGACTACACCGGTTTTTGGGCCGGCTGGGCGCGCAAGCTGGAATGGAGCAAGCCCTTTACCGTAACGCTCGAGTGGAACGAACCTTTTGCGAAATGGTTCGGCGACGGAGAGCTCAACGTAGCGGTCAACTGTCTCGACCGTCACGTGCGCGCGGGAAAGGGCGAGAAAGTTGCCTACTATTTCGAAGGCGAACCGGGCGACCGCCGCACGCTGACCTATCGCGAGCTTCTCGAGGAGGTCAACCGGCTGGCAAACGGCCTGCGCAAGCTCGGGATCGGTAAGGGCGACCGCGTCGCGATCTACATGCCGATGATTCCCGAGCTGCCGGTCGCCATGCTCGCCTGCGCCCGCATCGGCGCCGCTCACTCCGTGATCTTCGGCGGCTTCTCTCCGGAATCGATCGTCGATCGCGTCAACGACGCAAGCTGCGTCGCGCTCATTACCGCGGATTTCGGATGGCGCCGCGGGAACAAAGTGCCGCTGAAACGCAACTGCGACATCGCGATGGAGCGTACGCCGACGATTGCCCACTGCATCGTTGCCCGCCGCGTGGGCGACGAAGTCTTCATGCACGAGACGCGCGACATTTGGTGGAGCGAGCTGGTCGCCGGCGAATCGACGGAGTGCCGGGCCGAAGCGATGAACGCCGAGGCCCTGCTCTTCCTTCTGTATACCAGCGGGACCACGGCCAAGCCTAAGGGCATCAAGCATACGACGGGGGGATACTTGACGCAGGCGGCGATGACGCACGAGCTGGTCTTCGATCTCAAAGCGGAGCACGATATCTATTGGTGCACCGCCGACATCGGTTGGGTGACCGGACACTCGTACATCGTGTACGGACCGTTGGCAAACGGCGCCTCCAGCGTACTCTACGAAGGTACGCCCGATTTCCCCGATAAGGACCGCTTTTGGGAGATCGTCGAACGGTACGGCGTCACGATTCTCTACACGGCGCCGACGGCGATCCGCACCTTCATGAAGTGGGGAACGGAGTACCCGGCCAGGCACGATCTCTCGTCGTTGCGGCTGCTGGGCACGGTCGGCGAGCCCATCAATCCCGAAGCCTGGATGTGGTACCGCGAATGGATTGGTGCGAACCAGACTCCGGTCGTCGATACCTGGTGGCAGACCGAGACCGGCGGCATCATGATCTCGCCGCTTCCCGGCGTCACGACGCTGCTGCCGGGCAGCGCGACGCGACCCTTACCCGGCATCGCCGCGGATATCGTGAACGATCGCGGCGAGAGCGTGCCGCTCGGTGGCGGTGGGTACGTCGTGCTCACGCAGCCTTGGCCCGGCATGCTGCGCGGCATTTGGGGCGACGACGAGCGCTACGTGCAGACCTACTGGTCGAAGGTTCCGCACCGCTACTTCGCCGGCGACGGCGCGCGCCGCGATGCCGACGGCAACTACTGGTTCATGGGTCGCATCGACGACGTGATGAACGTTAGCGGCCACCGCATCTCAACCACGGAGATCGAAAGCGCGATGGTCGATCATCCGCGCGTTGCCGAGGCGGCCGTCTGCGGTAAGCTCGACGAGATGACCGGCCAAGCCGTCTACGCATTTGTTTCGCTCAAAGGCGGTCTTGCCGGAACCCCGGAGTTTGCCGACGAGCTGCGCGATCACGTCGCCGCAAAACTCGGGAAGTTCACGCGCCCGAAGTACGTAACGTTTACTCAAGAGCTTCCCAAGACGCGCAGCGGCAAGATCATGCGCCGTTTGCTGCGCGACATTGCCGAAGGGCGCACGCTGGGCGACACGACCACGCTGGCCGATTCTTCGGTCGTCCACGAGCTCGCCGAGCGCGCCAAGGTCGAGGTCGCGCAGGAAGAGTAGTCCGGATTTCCATCCGCTTGGAAGCCTGGCGGCGTTCCTTACGGGAGCGTCGAAAATCGGGACCCTATGGCTGGGACGCCCGGGGACGAGGAGGCTTTGGCGGTAGCATTTGCGGCACACGAGCGCTGGGCGTTCACGCGCGCGTATCGGGAATACGCGTCGCTGCTGTATTCCGTCGCGTACAACGTCTTGGGTAACGGCGAAGAGGCGCAAGACTGCGTTGCCGACGCGATCGCACGATTGTGGCGCTCGCCATCGGCCTATTCGGCGCAACGGGGCTCGCTCCGCAGCTTCTTGGTCGTCTGCGTGCGCAACGAAGCGATTTCACGGCGGCGCCGGCAGAGTCGCCGGCTTCGCTTAGAGGAGCGGCTCGCCGCGATGCCGGTTGAACACCAAGAACTCGAGGTGGGCGATCCCATCGAGCGCGATCGCGTGCGCCGCGCATTCGCCAAGCTTCCCGACGACCAGCGCGCGGCGCTTGGCCTCGCCTTCTACGAAGGCAAGACGCACACGGAGATCGCCGCGGAACTCAACGCACCGCTCGGCACGATCAAGAGCCGCATCAGCCTCGGGCTGCGGAAGATCGCCGCGAGCCTCGGATCCGACGGAGGCGACCGATGAACGACGCACATGCCGGAGAGCGGGCCGCGCTCTACGCGCTGGGAGCGCTCGATGACGCCGAGTCCGCCGCGATGGAAGGTCACCTGCGGGTCTGCGCGGAGTGCGCGAAACTCGTCGGTGAGGCCGAACGAGACGTTGACACGATCGCTTCGCTGGAAACGCGCCGGCGAGCCCCGGACGAGCTGACCAAACGCGTCGAACGTCTTCTTGCGCCTGCCTCTCGGCAGCGAGCATCCTGGCCTCGCTTTGCGGCCATCGCCGCGGCGTTTGTCATCGGAGTGCTCCCGTCGGTCTACCTTTGGGAACGGAACGCCGCGATGCGGGATGCGATGCTCTCGCAGAGCGCGGCGATGGATCGTCTCGCCACAAGCGAGCATCGCACGGCGAGTTTCCGGCCAACCAGCGAGGCACTCGCGGCCAACGTGATGTACGCGCCCGACGGCTCGTGGTATGTGATCGTGGTGCGCGGAGCGTCGCACGCACTCCAAGTCGCTTGGATGCACGACGGCGCGCAGACGATGCTGGGTGTCGCCGTCCCTCACGGCCGCGTTGCAATGCTCTACTTACCCAAGAGCCATCGCATGGAGCAACTCGCCCTGATGGACGGCCCACGCGTCGTTGCGGAGGCGCAGCTACCCTAGGCAGCCTCTAGCCGGCCTCCTCGGCTGAAAAGAAGGGCGCCAAGTCGTCGAGGTGCTCGATTCGCAGCGCCGGAGGCAGCGCCGCCAGAATCGTCGCGCCGTAGCGCGTCGAGATCGCGCGGCCGTCGAGCAGTGCCATCAACCCGCGGTCGCTGCCGCTGCGAATGAGCCGCCCAAAGCCCTGCTTTAGGCGTACCGTGGCGGCGGGAACCATGTAGTGCTCGAAGCCGTCGAGACCGCGCGCTTCGAGCGCGCGGATTCGCGCCATAACCAGCGGATCGCTGGGCGAAGGAAAGGGAAGCCGGTCGATGATGACGCACGAAAGCGCGTCGCCGACGACGTCGATGCCCTCCCAGAACGTTCCCGTGGCAAACAACACCGCGCCCGGCGTTCGCCGGAACCACTCGATGAGATGCGAGCGCGGAAGCTGGCCTTGCAGCCGAACTGGAAAAGCGAGGCGATCGGCAAGCAGCGCGTACACCTCTCGGAGACGCGCGTACGACGTGAACAGCACGAAGGCCCGCCCGCGCGTCCGGTCGAGGCACTCTTCGACCAGCGGAGCGGCGCGGCGCGCAAAGTCGGGTGACTTTGGATTGAGTTGCGCCGGAGCGATAAAAAGGCGGGCTTGACGCGCGTAATCGAATGGCGACGTCGCCACGAGCTCTTGCGCGTCGTCGATTCCAAGCGTGCGCCGCACGAAGTCGAACGAGCCGTTCGTCGAGAGCGTCGCGCTGGTCAAGATGACGCTTGGCGTGCGCGCGAAGAGCGCAGTCCGCAAGAACTCCGCCACCTCGTGCGGCGCGCAATGAGCCGAATAGCGCGCATCGGAGTCGCTACGCTCCGCCCAGGCGATGGCCTCGGGGGCACCGCCCTCGATGCGATCGACGACCGTCTCGTGCGCCACGACGAGCCGCAGCATCAGGTCGCGGCGGCGCTCGGCTTCGGCGAGCGTCTCGCCCTCCGGCTTGTATTTGCGCGCCTCCGTCCAGTTGGCGAACATCCAGTTTTCCAACCGGTAGAGGCTTTCGCGCAAGAGAAACAGCGCCGGACCCGCTTCCTCGTTTGCGGCAAGCGGATAACGATCCCCCGGAACGCGCGCGAGCGACGATTCCAACCCTCGGACGGCGGCATCGAACTCGCCGTCGAAGACCGCCGGCAGCTCGTAGTTTCGGTGGATATTGCGCAGCATGCGCCCGATACTCGCTGCGGAAAGCACGGCGGTGACGGCGTCGGTCGCCCAGCGCTCGCACTGATGCGCCTCGTCGAGCACCGCGACGTCGTAAGGAGGCAAGAGTCCGCCACCGACGGCCAAGTCGAGAAAGAAGAGCGCGTGATTGACGACGACGACGTCGGCATACCTGGCCTGATCGCGTTTATTGAAGTAAAAACAGTCGCGGAAGTGAGGGCAATACTCGCCGACGCATTCGTCGGCATCGGCATCGAGCAGCTCCCATTCGCCGGGGGGCAGCACGAACGGCAACTCCGCGCGATCGCCGGTTTGCGTCCGCGCGGCCCATTCCGAGACGCGCTGCAGGCTCGGCGACGGCGCGAGCGGCCGGTCTTCGCGCATCCGCTCGAACTTCTGCCGGCAGAGATAGTGCGAGCGTCCCTTGAGCAGCGTGACGCGCACGGGGATGCCGAGAGCGGCTTCCACCAACGGAATATCTTTGTTGACCAACTGCTCCTGCAAAGCGATCGTCCCCGTGGAGAGCACGACTTTCTTGCCGCTGCGCAGGGCCGGCACGAGATATGCCAACGACTTTCCGACGCCGGTACCCGCTTCGACGATCGTGTGCATGCTTTCCATGATCCCGCGGTCGACGAGCTGCGCCATCTGCAGCTGTCCCGTGCGTTGTTCGAAATCGCGCAGATTTCGCGCGAAGGGGCCGTCGGATCCGAAGATCCGGTCCAGCGTCAGTGCGTCCAATTCTGCCGATCGTGAGGCGATTCGTACTGCGACTCCAACGTGCGGCCGGTCGAGCTTTCAACGACGACCGGCGCGACGCGACGCGGCGGATAGTAGATCGCATACGTGAGGACGAAGCCGGCTAACAGTCCCGCCACGTGCGCTTGCCAAGAGATCGCCGGAACGGTAAACGTGATGATGAGGTTCAAGACAAGAATTCCGATGTTCGACCGCACCAACTCCATTCCGGGTTTGCCCAGCTTGAACCCGATCGCGAAGAGCGCCCCGAAGAGCCCGAAGATCGCTCCGCTCGCGCCGAGCGTCGGCGTCAAGGGATTGCTAAAGTAGACCACGCCCAACCCCGAGACGACCAGCGACGCCATATAGACAAGGAGCATGCGCCACGAGCCCAGCGCGTACTCGATGAAGCGCCCGAGAAACCAGAGCGACATCATGTTGACGCCGATGTGAATCAATCCGCCGTGCAGGAAGGCTCCCGTGAGAATGCGCCACCACTGATGATCGCGCAGCGCGGCAAGCGGAACCAAAGCGGCTGAATCGAGAACGTGCTGAGCGCCTGGGCTGTCGAAGCTGCCGAGCACGGCGGGGCCGCCAACCGACAACTCCCAAAGAAAAGCCAGGAAGTTGACGACGATCAGAAAGCGAGTGATCACGCGATCATGACCGTGCGCGCCAGCTCCAGCGAGATCGCGTGACGCTCTCCGGAGACTTCGATCGTGATCGGGCCGCCCAACGGCGCCTTTTCGACGACGCGCAGTTTAACGCCGGGGCGCAATCCGACTTGACCGAGGTAGCGCAGAATCTCCGGCATCTGCTCGGTCACGCCCGAGACGGTCACGCGCTTCCCGGGCTCGACTTGCGCCAGCGGAATGCCCGTTCGCACCGGTTCCGTGAGATCTTTCGGTGGAATCGGATGGCCGTGCGGACAGGTGCGCGGGTTGCCGAGCGCGGTCACCAGACGCTCCTCGACGCGCTCGGTAATAGCGTGCTCGAGGATGCAGGCTTCGGCGTAGACTTCGTCCCACGGCATCTTTAAAACGTCGGTGAGCAGACGCTCCGCCAACCGGTTGCGCCGCACTACGCCGACGGCGACCTCCAAGCCCTTTCGCGTCAGCTTGATGTCGCCGCGGACTTCGTGCTCGACGAATCCATCGTTGACGAGCTTTTTGAGCATACCCGAAACGCTGGCGGGCGCAACGCCGAGCTCCGTCGCCAGCGCCGAGGTCGTGACGCCCGGGCCCTCTCGTTCGAGGCGATAGATTGCCTTCATATACATTTCGAACGATTCGGCAAAGTGAGAGTGCGAGTGTCCGGGCATAACTGCTCTAACTACTCGATCGCTCGTGAAGTTCCGCGACGGCCTCGTCGAGCCGCGCGCGCATCGCCTGCTTTTCGATGGGTTGTGCGAACGTCGCCTCAATCGCGTTCCGCACGTAGCGTTCCAGCGCGGCCGGCCCCGCGATGCTTTCGACGATTTCGTATTCGCGCGTAATCGAGGTATCAAAGAGCGCCGGGTCGTCGCTATCGATGGTTACAACGCAGCCCAGCCGGTCGAAATCGACGTACGGGTGGGGATGATCGGCCAAAACCGCACCGGTGAGCCGATTCGACGTCGGACAGATTTCCAGCGGTATGCGGCGCTCCGCGAGCAACTCGATCGTGCGTGGGTCGTCCAGTGCGCGCAGGCCGTGGCCGATGCGCTCCGCACGCAACAGTCCGACGGCATCGCGAACGCTCGCGGCGGCACCGGCCTCGCCGGCGTGCGCAACGCAATGCAGTCCCTGCGCGCGCGCGTAGGCGAAGGGCTCGACGAAGAGCCGCGCCGGAAAGCGCACTTCATCTCCTCCCAGCGAAACCCCGACGACGTCCAAGTCCGTCATCCTCGCAGCTGCCCGGGCGGTTTCCATTGCACTGGCCTCGCCGAAGTTTCGAGTGAGATCCGCCAAGAGTCTGAAGACCGCCCGCGGCCGCGCTCGCCGCAGCTCGGTAACGACTGCCTCCATGGTCGCGCGCACGTCGAGCATGGGATTGAAGAACGTCCAAACCGACGGCGAAACGAAGAGCTCGCCATAGACGACGCCCTGGGCCAGCGCGTCATCGACGAACTCCCGCGCCATGCGCGCATAATCGTCCACCTCTCTCAGCGACCGGCTAACCGCCGCAAAAAGGTAAAGAAACTCCTGGAGCCCGTTAAAGCGATAGGGGTCCCGAGCCCCCGTGTCACCCTGAGCGCAGTCGAAGGGCTCGAGGCCCTGACGGTCATCCTGAGCCCCTCGACTACGCTCGGGATAAACTCCGTCGAAGGACGGGGGCGGCGCCGGCCTATACCGCAACGGCACCCCATGCTTGTCCGCCAGCTCGACAAAGGTCGCCGGGCGCAGCGTCCCTTCGAGATGGCAATGCAGGTGGATTTTCGGAATGCGTTCCGCGAGCGAGCCGGGGGCCATTCGCCCCGCTTTCGGCGCCGGCAGGGGCAAAACCGGGCTCGCCGTAAGTAAGTCGGTCGCCGCGGGGTGGAGCAGTCCGGTAGCTCGTCGGGCTCATAACCCGAAGGTCGGTGGTTCAAATCCACCCCCCGCAACCAATTTTCTTACGGCCCACTTCCGGAGGCGCGAACATGGCGGACGAGATCACCACGAGTTTCGCCAGAGATATTCGCCCGATGTTTACCGCCATCGACGTCGAGCACATGAAGCCCGTCGGTATCGATCTTTCGAGCTACGACGACGTCCAAGCGTATGCGGAAGCCATCTACCGAACGGTGAGCGCCGGCACGATGCCGCCGCCCGGCACCGGCAAGCAATGGACGCCCGAAATGTGCGAGCGCTTCAAACAGTGGCAGCGCGATAACTGCCCGCCCTAGTTTGGGACGGGTGCGTCGTTTTCGATCAAACCTTCGGATCGAAGATCCGCCCAAAACGCCGGCGGAACCCTGGTTTCAAGTGCAGTGTAGTCCGCGAGCACCTGGTGCGCATTCGCGCAGCCGACGACGAGTGCCGCCGCGACGTCGGGCGCGCTGGAGAACTGCAAGGCGGCCGTGCGAAGGTCGACGCCGTGCCGCCCCGCAACGGCGCGCAGCCGCTCACGCTTCCCGATCGCCTCGGCGGGAATCTTGTAATTCTCCTTACCGTAATTGAAGCGTGAGCTGCCGCTGATGAAGCCGGCGTTGAGTGACGAGCCGACGACAAACGCCATGCCGCGCTCCCGTGCTTTTGGGAAGACCTGATGCAGCGCATTCTCGTGATCGATCAATGAATATTGACGCGCCAGGAGACACACGTTCGCGTCGGCGACGTCCATCAGCTTGAGAATCGGCTCGGGCGAGTTAACGCCGAGCCCCCAGCCTTTGATCGCGCCCTCGTCGCGCATTTTGCTAAGCACAGGAAACGCGCCCTTGCGCGCGATCTCAAACTGCTCTTCCCACGGGCCGGGCAGCCACGGATTATCCGGTGAGAGATCGTGGACGAAGACGACGTCGAGCGCGTCGACTCCTAAACGCTGCAGACTGTCTTCGATCGAGCGCTTGACGCCGTCGGCGGTGTAATCGTAACGGAGATTGTTGGGCGAAGGGGTGAACGGAAAGTACTCTTTCGCGTTGTTGTCGCGCGATGCCGTCAGCAATTTACCAACCTTCGAGGAGAGGATGTATTCGCTGCGCGTTTGTCTGTGCAAAAAGGTTCCTAGGCGCCGCTCTGCGAGCCCCAGGCCGTACCACGGCGAGGTGTCGTAATAGCGTACGCCGGCCTCCCACGCCGCTTCGATTGTGGCGTACGCGTCTTCGTCGGTGACATACGCGAACTCGTTACCGAAGGGCACGCCGCCGAGGCCGAAGGGCTTTCCAAAGAAGATTTCGGATGCGTTCATGCACTCTTCTCCTTCGCCGCGCCGGCGTGGAACTTGCGTCGAGTCTCGCCGATGTCGACCGTCGGCGGTGGAAACTTCATGTCGAATGATTTCAAGGTCTCGACCACGATCTTCGAGACCGCAAGGTTGCGAAACCACTTGCGCTTCGAAGGAATGATGAACCAGGGAGCGTGCGCCGTGCTGGTCTTGGCAAGTACGTCCTCGTAGGCTTTAACGTACTCTGGAAAATACGCTCGCTCTTTATAGTCGGCTTCGCTGATCTTCCATTGGCGCGTCGGATCGTCGAGACGCTTCTCGAAGCGCCGGAGCTGCTCTTTTTCGGTGATGTGCAAGTAGAACTTGAGGATCGTCGTCCCCGCTAGAGTAAGGTTTCGCTCGAACTCGTTGATGAGGTCGTAACGCTTCGACCAGACGGATTCGGGGACGAGATCGTGCACGCGCACGATCAGGACGTCCTCATAGTGCGAGCGGTTGAAGATCACGATCTCGCCCTTTGCGGGCGCGTGAACGTGGGCGCGCCACAGGAAATCGTGGTCGGCCTCTTCTTTTGACGGCTCCTTGAACGCGTGCGCCCGCGCGCCTTGAGGATCGAGCGCGCCGAAGACGTGCCGGACCGTTCCGTCTTTTCCAGAGGCATCCATGCCCTGCAGGCAGACGAGCAGCGAGCGGTCGTGCGCGGCGTACAGCAAGTATTGGAGATCGGCGAGCCGGAGGTCGTCGCGCCGCATCTGCGCGCTCGCCGCCGCCTTGGTTTCCTTCGTGCCGGTAAAGCTCGATTTGATATCGGCCAGCCGCACGCGCGTGCCGGGCTTTACCGCGAAAAGCTTGCTGTAGTTCAAGCCTTCAACAATCCGGTCTCCTGTCCAACCTTTTCAAAGGCCGCCAACGCACGATCCATCTCCTCTTTGTTTAGCGCGGCGCTGATCTGCACGCGGATGCGCGCTGTCCCTTCCGGGACGACGGGATAGCCGAAGCCCGTAACAAAGACGCCGGCTTTCAGGAGTTTGTCGCTGACCGCGATGGCAAAGGCCGTTTCGCCGACGATGATCGGAACGATCGCGCTCTCGCTGTCGAGCGGTTTGTAGCCCATGCGATTGAGCCCGTCGCGGAAGTAGCGCGTGTTCTCACGCAGCTTTTCGACCAGGTCGGGATGCGCCTCGAGATACTCGATCGCTGCAAGCGAACTGCAGGCGACCGTCGCCGGCAAGGCGTTGGAAAAAAGCTGCGGTCGCGAACGCTGGATTAGGGTGTCGACCAAGGCGTTGCTGCCGGCGACGAAACCGCCGGCGGCGCCGCCCAGCGCCTTTCCCAACGTTCCGGTAATAATGTCGACCTGTCCGGTCAAGCCATAGTGCTCGATCGTACCGCGGCCGGTCTTTCCCATGACGCCGGTTCCATGCGAATCGTCGACGACGACGATAGCGCGGTACTTCCGCGCCAGCTCGACGATCTCGGGCAGCTTGGCGAGATCGCCTTCCATCGAGAAGACGCCGTCGGTGACGATGACGATCGGAAAGCAGTCGGCGACGCTCTGCAGCTTCTCTTCCAGCTCGCGCATGTTGCTATGCTTGAAACGTTCCCTGCGAGCTTTGGAGGCCAGCCGAACCCCGTCGATAATCGAGGCATGGTTCAGCTCGTCGGAGACGATCGCCGACCCGGCGTCGCAGATCGTCGCGAAAAGCCCGGTGTTCGCGTTCCAACAAGAGACGTACGAGAGCGCCGCCTGCGTGCCCAAGAACTCCGCGATCCGCTCCTCCAGCACTCGGTGGATGGAGAAGGTTCCACAGATGAAGCGAACGGATGCCGTGCCCGCACCGTACTGATCGAGCCCGCGTTTTCCCGCCTCCACGACTTCGGATAGATCGGCCAGCCCCAAGTAGTTGTTGCTGGAGAGCACGATGACGTCCCCGGCCTCTTCCATATGGACTTCCGCGGCCATCGGCGTCGTTAGGTGGCGCAGATGCTTGTAGGTACCGGCCTTTTTGAGCGCATCCAGGTCGGTTTGCAGCTTCTCTTCGAACGCCTGATTCATGTTGTCGTGCCTGCTCCTTTGAAATCCAAAACGATCTTGGCAGCTTCGCCCTTGCGCATCAAATCGAACGCCCGGTCGAACTCCCGATACGGCAGCACGTGCGTGATGATCGACCGCAAGTCCACGCGACCGCTCTTCACGAGCGCCTCAGTCTGATACCAGGTCTCGAACATGCGCCTGCCGTTGATGCCGAGCACGGTCAGTCCTTTGAAGATGATGCGCTCCGCGAGATTGAGATTGACGGTATCGGACGGTATGCCGAGCAGCGCGGCCGTACCCCCGTTCCGCACGAGTTGCAGGCCCAGGTCGATGGCCGCGCCGCTTCCGGACATCTCGAGCAAGACGTCGACGCCGTCGCCACGAGTACGCCGCTTGATTTCGTCGACGAGATCCGGCCGGCTCGAAAGAAACGTCGCGTCCGCGCCGAGGCGTTGCGCGAGTTCGAGCTTCGCAGGATTGACGTCGATCGCGTAAACGAAGCTCGCACCGGCGGCCCGCGCGACCGGAATCGCCATGAGGCCGATCGATCCGACGCCGGTGATCGCGACGCTCTTGACGCTGACACCGGCCGCCATGACCGTATGCACCGCGTTGCCGAGCGGATCGAAGACCGCAGCGTATTCGTCCGGAATCGCCGGATCGAGCCGCCATACGTTGTAGTCCGGGATCGAGATGTACTCGGCGAACGCGCCGTCGCGATCGACGCCGATGATTTTGACTCGCTCGCAGATATGAGCGTTCCCGGTGCGGCAAAGAAGGCAGGTAAGATCGGCGATATGTCCTTCGGCCGAAACGCGCTCGCCGACGCGAACGGAGGTCACGGCATCGCCGACGGCGGCGACCGTACCCATGAACTCGTGGCCCACGACGAGCGGCGGATGGATGCGGTGCTGCGCCCACGCATCCCACGCATAGATATGGTAGTCGGTGCCGCAGAGACCGGCCTTCTCGACCTTAATCAGCACGTCGGTCGGGCCGATCGAGGGTATCGGTACCTGGGCCAATGTAAAACCGGGCCCGGGGCCGGGTTTGACCAGCGCCATCATTGACGAAGCCATGACGGCGCTGGTATTTCACTCGAACGCGCGGGAACCCCCGCGCTTACTAGAAGTCGTACTCTACTTGGACTCGGTTGTATTTGAAGAGCGGCAGGCCGCCGAACTCCGGAGCGCCCAACGTCGAGCCGGTCGGGCAGTTGGTCGCTGCCGCGCCGCAAAACGTGTTGGAGAGCGACCGGTAGATGTAGCGG
>Ga0070733_10000081_pt1 | contig 87893 bp, 80 predicted proteins | sample Coa_R1_9_FD_66450 | JGI IMG/M metagenome (GOLD analysis project Ga0070733, IMG submission 66450) | Surface soil microbial communities from Centralia Pennsylvania, which are recovering from an underground coalmine fire - Coalmine... | ecosystem: Environmental > Terrestrial > Soil > Unclassified ...
AAAATCCGCCAATTTCGTGGCATGCTGCCAAGACCCAGATGGCGATCCAATTCGAGGACCGATTCATCCTTACTGACTAATCACCACCACTGGCTCAAACACGAAATTCCTGACAGATCCATCGTCAGCCATGCAGATCCTGCGCTCGTTGCCACGACTTCCACGCCCGCTTGCCGGTCGCCCGCTGATCGAGTTTCACTCGCCCCAATCGCGCGACCCGTTCACGCTCGCTCGGCGAGAGCCGACGCGTCTCCTGCGCGACGCTCAGCAGCGCCCCAAGCAGGTAATCCGGCGGTTCGAGATCGAGCCCGGCCAGAGCTATCAGGCCGCCGAGATTCGCCAGGTGATGGACCCGCAATCCCTGCTCGTGGCTGTGGCTGTGACCGTTATCGTTGCCGTTGGTGTGCGCCATAACGTTCACCACGTGAGGACCGGTTCGAGGGCGCCGCGCACGCTCGCGATCGGGACCGGACCGAAGTAGCGCGCGTCCCAGCTGCGCCGGTCGTGGAAGCCGAACAGCCAGACTTGATCAGCGGCCACGGTGTAGCTGCCGAACGGCACGTGCTGGAGTGAGCGTCCGTGGCTGTCATGCAGCGCGACCCCGCTGTGCGAAATCCGCTTGCCGTTGATGGTCACGCCGCCGCCTTCGATCACGACCGTGTCACCCGGCAGCGCCGCAGCGATCTTCCCGACCGGCTCGGTATTGCCCGGACACGGACCGGTGCGGAGATAGCCGCGCGCCAGACCCGCCTCCGCGATCTCCGGTGGCAGACAGGCCGCGACCAGATCCCCCCGATGAAAGTCGGTGGAGACGACGTGATAGACCCCGGCCGGGGCGGCGCTGTCGGTGTTGGCGATCAGAATCCCGAAGGCCTTGCCGAGCCCGATTAGCACCCATGTCGCGACCACGATCATGACGCCGATTGCGGTCACGTCACGGGCCGCGTCGATGGTCCAAAGCCGCCACCAGTAAGGGGGTAAAATCGAGATAGAATCCGCCGTACTGTACCGTAACTGGTTCATACCCACCCTCCGGGAAAAAAGGCCGCGGGTTCGTTGAGGAATCGGCGAAAAATGCCGCACTGTACCGCAGGGTCCTTTATCTTGCTCTACGAACCCGCCTCCTGAACCCGCGCCTTTTTGCCCCTTCCAATTGCTTTGATCCGCTGCGAGCGTGACGCTTGCGCCTTGAATGAAACTTCTCATTGCAGTTTCCCGTTCGGAGCGTCATTGAGACGGCTTTGAACTTTGCGTCCGCGCCGCGGGCCGCCGTCGAGTTCGGATTTGATCTGCTTGCACAGCCGCCACATTGCGGCACTGATTGTTTCGGCTAAATCAAAGCCCGCCGCCTCCGCTTTACCGCGCAGTTCTTCAATCTCGCGCTTGAGCATCACCGGCAGCTTGAAAGTGATCGCTTCCAGTTCCTGTTTGCGTCGCAATACGCTCATCGAATTTGCTCCTTGAGTTGACTTCGACTTCACTTGCCGTAAGGACCGGGAAACGCGAGGTCCTGGGTCACAATCAGGGTGAATTCATACCCCGGCCGAATATCGATCGTGGCGGGGCGATTCAGGCCGTTGCCGACCATCTGTTGCCCTAATGATCCGAATTGATTGGAGGCCGCCGACCCCGCCACTTCACCCGCCATCGCGAATTGATTCGGTTGCGTGTAGCCGTATGGCCCGTAGGTGCCTCCGCCACCGAACGTCGCCATTTGGCCAATCTGCTGACCGGCGCTGATCAGGCTGATCAATGCGGCCGTACCGAACGTCGCCAGGTAGTGATGATCGACTTGATCTGACAGCCCGGCGTAGCCGCTCTGATCCGCACCGGGCATTGACGGCAAAGTCATGCTGGTGGTGTTGGGAAAGATCAGCCGCTGCCACGCAATCGAGAGGCGTTGCTGACCGTATGAATTCGCGTTCTGGTATGCGCCGATTAAACGGCTACCCTGCGGAATCAGAACGAACTTGCCGCTCGCGCTGTCGGGTACGTTCTGGCTCACCTGCGCGAGAATCGGACCCGGAATATCGGAATTGATTCCGCTGATCAGAACGGCCGGAATGATGTTTCCCGCCATCACCGTGTAGGGCGATGCCGCGGACTGCACCGTCAGGGCAGAACTCGCGGGATTTATACTCGCCGCAACGCCGCCCGATTGCTTGGTTTGGCCGTTGATCTCGAGCGTGCTGCCGCCGTGAAACGCCGCCACCATTTGCGGTGCTTCGAGCGCTTTCAGGTACTTGTCTTCGGCCCATTGCGCGAACCGGCTCGGCGGCTTCGGCGAGTGCTGCGTAAGCGGTTGTGAGATCGGAGCAATAGGCTGCGCGGGCAGCGTGATTTGCGGCGCTCTTGGACGTGCGCCATTGGCCTCAAGATCAGCGACCTCTCCCCGGTCTCGTGAATCGGCATTGGGATCATCGATGAGCTTCTGTGCGGCTCCGCTTTGATTGATTCCGGAGCGCTCCACGCCCAGCGCCAGCACCGTGCCGCCGATCAGTGCGACCGCGATCGCCAGCAACCCGAGCAAGCGATTAAAGCGCTCGCCGCCAATCGACTCGTTGCCATTATCTTGATCGAGTTCTTCTGCGCTCTCGTTCAACTTCGCTTTCCACATGACCATCACCTCACTCCACCCGCATACGAGATCGTCACGCGGTCCTGTTCCCGTCCCACACCCGCGACCAGTACGGCGTCGCTGAATAAGCGATCGACGACATAGTAGTTCCCGGCTACGCGATAGTTGGCCATCTGCGTGCCGTTGCCCGCGTTGATCAGCAGCGCCGGCGCCTCGCTCGACTTCATGCCGCTCGGCATTTGCACATAAACGTGGGAGCCGTCGTCGAACGCGCGAATCGGCTTCCACGGCACGTCTGCGCCCGCCACGTTGTAGGCGAAGTTGAGTTGCGCCTGATTGACGTGTGCGGCTGGATTTACAGTGTTCGCATCACTCGCCGGATCGGTGGTGTTCCGCGCTGCTGTATCGGCTTCTTTCATTGCTGCCAGTAGCTCGTCGGGGTAGTAGAACTCGACTTCCCGCAAGGCGTGGCCCCGCGCCCGCAGCAGCAGGTGATAGATATGCTTCGTCGTGTAGATCGTGAGATTGGTTTCCAGGCCCGCGAGTTGCGGCTTAACCGCCAGATGCGGGACGGCATTGCGTGGGTCACCCGAGGCCGCCGGCGTCGCCATCCAGCGTTCGCTGTCGCCGAGCGCAACATCGGTGATCGTTTCACCCGCCTGCAACTGCAGATCGGTCGTACGCAGTGGCGCGCAATCGACTGCCGGCTCGGCGCCGTCAGCATACGGATAAAGCACGCGCACGGCCGTGCGATAGACCGGCCATTTGGTGTTCGGCTGATGCTCTTTGATCGCTGCCTGAATATCGGCCGGCTGCCGCGCCAGTAATTGCGCTCCGGTCGGTGCTGCCGGCGTCGTGTTGTCAGCGATTACCGGAACCTCCGCTGCGAGTCTCAGGGCCGGTGCCGGTGGCTGACTACTGCAGGCGCTCAGCACCGCTCCGCCGATCATCAAACCCATTGCGATAGACTTCATTGCCGTTTTTCCTCCCCACGTTTATTGAGCTTGCTGCGTCCAGCTGATCTGCGTCACGTAAAGTCCCAGCGGATTGCTCACGATCGTGTCGCTGGAGTCGGGCGGGATGCGCTGCGTTTGCAGCTGCGCTTCCCAGTGGGTCGGCGCTCGCAGATTGACGCCGCTCAAATCACGCGCGGTTTCGGTCCAGCGCACCTGGTAGCTGTGATCCGAGAGCTGCAGAATCGAATCGATCTGCACCGCAACGGTCAGCTTCTCGGCCAGCTTGAACGGGTTATGGGTGAAACCCTCGGCGTGGTAATACGTGTCGAGGAAGCGATCGGCGGCGCCGCGTGCGTGTGCGAGCAATGCGTTGAGTTGCTGCTGTTCGACCTGCGGATCGCTTGAGACCGAGCGCGCATTGCGGACGAACGCCGCGATCTCGTACTGCTCCATCCGCGCGGCAACGTCCGGCACCGCGGCCAGCGTCAGTGGCTGCGGAATTGTGAGCGCATAGCCGAGCTTGTCGACTTCGACGACGAATGGTACGTAGCGGCTGCGCGTGGTCAGCCAAACCATTCCGCCTGCGAGCATCAGGCTCAGCGCGAGTAGGCCGCCCGCCGGCGATCTGCCAGTTGTGCTTGCCCAGCACCAGATCGGCGTATCGCTCATCCCATTCCCGACGAGCTTCAACATACGGGTTGCTGCTCATCACGCACCTCGCTAAACGCTCGTGAGCTCCCAAGCGGATCGGGCCGCTCGTACGAGTCCGCGATCAGCACCGCAAATTGATTTTGATGTCGGAATCAAAGGCGATCTGACGGGATGGGATCGCCGTTTGACTTTGGCTGTACTTTGGCTGAACTATCCGACTCTATGAGCCGAAACGGGTATTCCACCCGCCTGGTAAGATCGAAATAAGCCTTGATTTTGCTCGATTTCGACAGATTGCGACGCATCGCCACTCATCTGTCCGGGGTCTCAAAATCCACCCGAGCGCAAGCTCATGCGGGTTCAAGTCCCGCCCTCGGCACCAATATTATCCCCGACAGTGCTTGCTTTTCTGACGACGCTCAGTTAGCAGTCAAGTGCCCTTCGCCTGAATTCAGCGCGACTTTGGGGCTGTTCCCTGAAAACTGCACGACGGTTTGCCATACGGTGTTTTCTCAAAACCTAACCCAGACCAGCTTAAGCGCAAATTCAGGAGCGACAGTAGTGATAGCTGATGCGCGCTGGAGGGTTCGCCAGATTGACGAGGACTCTTTGGATCGTTCGTCTTGAAGGACAAATGGCGTGGCTAGGCCGGGGCGACTAGCAGCCGATCTGACCGGAGTCAGCAGTGAGCGCGGTCGTGGCGATGCCCGCGCCTGACGCCATGGTCCTCGATGCCTCGGTATTGATCACGGACAGCCGTCGTCGGCCGGCCCGCGGCCCTTCGATCACTTCGTTCCCATCTGGTGCCTTGGTTGGACCTCCATGCCAAAAGCATCCTCTACGAAAACCGCTACGCGCGCCGCCGGAAAAAGGAAGTCCGGGTTTAATGCGTAAATAGAGATGGAAACGGTCGCCGGCGCATCAGACGCCTGGCGACCGCTCCAAGCTTTAGGGCCCTCGTCAACCCACCCGAGTAGCAAGGCTGATAAGGCCATTCTCCTTCTACTCGATGATGAGGCCTTCCATGTCTCCTTTTTCACGCCAGCGCGCGAGCATCTCGTAAAAACGCACCGCACCGTCCGGGTCCTGCGCCTCAAGAAAGCCTTCACCCTCCTGTTTGCCCTCGCCGTTGTAGTAGCCCGGCGTGCAGAGGCTCTGATAGTCGGTCATGAAGGTCTTGCGGGTAACCCTTTCAACCCACTCAGCTTCGGCTTCGCGCGTGGGCTCCACTGCCTTGGCTTCGCGCGACGCTACCTCTGCGGCGACGTGGGCGATATGGGTGGCTTGCCCTTCCAGCATGTAGGTGAAGTTCGGCGCAAGACCGGTCTGCGTGAGACCCATGTGGAACAGATTCGGAAAGCCGTGGCTCAGGAAGCCGTAGTGGGTCTTCATCCCCTTGGCCCAATACTCGGACAAGGACACGCCATTGCGGCCATACACCTCGAATTCCGCGCGCCGGGTGTACGCCGTTCCGACCTCGAAGCCGGTTGCGAAGATCAGGCAGTCCACCGGGTATTCGACGCCGTCGACGACCACCGCGTTCTCGGTCACGCGCTCGACGCCCTTCCCCTTGGTGTCCACCAGCTTGACGTTCGGGCGGTTGAAGGTCGGCAGGTACTCGTCATTGAAGGTCGGGCGCTTGCACCATTGACCGTACCACGGTTTGAGGGCCTCGGCCGTCGCGGGATCCTTAACGGTGGCGGCGGCCCGATCGCGAATCTCATTCATCTTCTGGAAATCCGCAATCTCGGACATTAGCGCCATCTCTTCATTGGAAAGTTCCGATTTTCCCTTGCTCGCGAGCAAGTTGGAGAGGTTCTTGAAGAGGCTCGTCCATTTGTCACCGACCAGATCCTCTTCGATCGGAATCCCGGCTAAAATCGCGTTGAAGTTGTGATTGCGATATCTCTGCCATCCGGGGTAGAGCGACTTGACCCATTCCGGATCGGTCGGCTTATTGCAGCGTTCGTCTACCGAGGACGGCGTCCGCTGAAAGACGTAGAGCTGCTGCGCGTGCTGGCCGAGGTGCGACACGCATTGTATCGCGGTCGCGCCGGTGCCGATTATGCCGACGCGCTTGTCGGCGAGCTTCGTCAAGCCGCCCGTGGTGTCGCCGCCTGTGTAATCGTAGTCCCAACGGCTGGTGTGGAACGTGTGGCCCTTGAACTTCTCGATCCCGGGGATCGCGGGGAGCTTGGGGCGGTTAAGCGGTCCACTCGACATGATCACAAAGCGCGTCTTGAAAATGTCGCCACGATCGGTGGTGACGGTCCAGCGTCCGGCCTGGTCGTCCCAGCGGGCCTCTTTGATCTGAGTCTGGAAGCAGGCGCGCCGATAAAGATTGAAATGCTTTCCGATCCGCTGCGCGTGTTCATAGATCTCAGGTGCGAAGGAATATTTCTCCTTCGGGATATAGCCGGTCTCTTCGAGCAACGGCAGATAGATGTACGACTCGATATCACACTGCGCGCCCGGATAGCGGTTCCAGTACCACGTGCCGCCGAAATCCCCGCCCTTCTCCACGATGCGAATCTCGGTCATCCCGACCTCCTGCAGCCGCGCCGCGGCTAGCAGTCCGCCAAAGCCCCCGCCGATAATCACCGCTTCAAGCTCCTCGTGGAGCGCGGGTCGCGTGAAGCCCGGCTTGACGTAGTGATCCGCTTCGAAGCGCGCGAGGTCGCCGGCGACTTCCTGGTATTGGCTGTTGCCGTCAGCGCGCAGCCGCTTCTGCCGTTCCGCGGCGTACTTCTTGCGCAGCTGCTCTGGGTCGAAACCCAGCTCCGCGGGCGTTGGAATGTGACTGATTTTTTCTTGCGTTACGGCTTCACTCATCGCTTCTGCCTCCTTCTCGATCAGGACGCCTTTCCGGCGGAGCCTCTTTAGTTTTTTGCCGCTTTGCGGGACGCCGCCGAGACGACGCCATGCCCTTAGTTTTTAGATGCGAGCCGGGATCGCCAGCCTCCAGCCTAGACTTCTAGACCAGAATGGCCTTCTCCGGCAAATCCAAGCCGAGCACCGTATGCGCGTCACGTCTTCATCGATCACGCCGACCATCGCTTGCATCGACCCCTGATTGATAACCAGCCGCCGCTGAGGGACGTACCCCCAGCGGAGTCATGCCACGGTTTTGGCCTCTCTCGGAGAATCGATCGAAATCCGCGTATATGCGCCCGATTGGAGTTGACTCGTGGACCCAGAGAACGCCTCGGTGATCCGTACTCGCAAGAATCCAGCAAAACCTATCCACGACGGCGGCAGGCTGCGCCCCGCCGTTGAGAAAATCCCGAAGTTGTGGAACGGTTGGGGGGTCCGCACGGGGGCCGCGCCAAACGTTGCTCCGAGAAACGCGGCGACCGATGAATGGCGACTCAGGATAAGCGCCTGGGGCCGCTGACAGCACGGCGCTTCGAGGCAAGCCGATGAAGGTGCTGATCGCTGAAGATGAGCTCGTCTCGCGGCGTTTGCTGCAGAGTTATCTCGAGCGCTGGGGACACGAGGTCGCCGCGGCAAAGAACGGTCGAGAGGCGTGGACGCTTTTTCAGGCCGGCGACTTTCCGATCGTCATCAGCGATTGGATGATGCCGGAAATGGACGGCCTGGAATTGATCCGTCATATTCGCGCTTGCCCGCGTTCCGGATACGTCTACGCCATCCTGGTAACTTCAAAATCCCAGACGGAGGACATCATCGAGGGAATGGAGGCTGGCGCCGACGACTTCGTCAGCAAGCCCTTCGATCGCGATGAACTCCGCGTTCGTCTTCGCGCCGGCCAGCGCGTAATCGAACTGGAACGCGCCTTGGTGAACTCTCTAGATGAGCTCGGCCGGGCGCGGGAGCGCGAGATCGAGACCGGCGCCAGGATTCAGCAAATGCTCCTGCTGGGCCAGTTGCCCAGCGAACCGCGCAGCCTGCGGGTGGCCGCACTCACCATTGCGTCGCAACAAATTGACGGCGATTTCTACGATTTCGTCGAGCACGACGGACAGCGGCTCGACGTCGTCGTGGGTGACGTCATGGGCAAGGGCGTGCCCGCCGCGCTGCTGGGCGCCGCGATCAAGAGCCACTTTCTGCGGGCCCTAAGTCATCTCGCGGCCCGCCTGGATCGGGGGAAATTACCTGAACCGGAGGATATCGTCGCGTCGGTTCACGCTCAAGTCACCCAGCAGTTCATCGGACTCGAAATCTTTGCGACCCTCTGCTATGCACGGTTTGATCTCGGGCGCGGCATGGTCGATTTTGTGGATTGCGGACACACCAAGACGATTCACTTCCGGCGGCGCGTGGGCACGGCGGTGATGTTGCAAGGAGATAACGTGCCGTTGGGCTTCAGCGAGCGTGAGCGCTATAAACAGGTGTCGGTTGAGCTGGATGAGGGCGACGTGTTTTTCTTCTATTCCGACGGCGTCACCGAGGCGCGCAATGACACCGGTGAATTCTTCGGGACTGACCGGCTGGTGGAGTTGGTCGAGACCAACGGCAAGCTCGAGCCGCAAGCGCTGATTGACACCGTCCGACGCGCGGTGGTCGCGTTTTCGCGCAGCGAGACGTTCACCGACGACCTGACGTGCGTCGCGGTCAAACTGGTGGATCTCGCCGGCGAGACGATCGCGCAAGCGGAACTGGAGGTCGTGAGCGATCTCACCGAGCTCGGGCGAATTCGAACCTTTGTGCGGAGCTTCTGTCGCGAGGGAATCTCGCCGGCCATGACTGATGAACGGGTGTCTCAATTCGAACTTGCCGTCACCGAAGTCGCGAGCAATATCATGCGACACGCCTATCGCGGCCGCACCGATCAGCTCATCCAAATCTCGGCGGACGCTTCAGCCGATCGCGTCCGGCTGCGGCTCTCTCATACCGGGGAAAGCTTCGACCCTAAAGCGGTGGGTCCGCCGGCGTTTGACGGCTCTCGCGAAGGCGGCTTCGGCGTTTATATTGTCGCCCACAGCGTTGATGAAGTGCGCCACGGGCGCGATGGTCGCGGCCGGAACTGTATTTCCCTGATGAAGTATCGCCTAGCGGCTTGAAAGGAGGAAATCGCGGTGGAGCTGACGATTGAAAAGATCGGTGACATTACCATCGTTGAGCTGCAGGGCGAGCAGTTGGATGCGAGCAACGCCAAAGAGTTCAAACACGAGATTGCGCCGGTAATCGAAGCGAACCCGAGAATGGTCCTTGATCTTGGTCGGTTGCGCTTCGTCGATAGCTCCGGGCTCGGCGCGATCCTGTCGTGCCTGCGACAGTTGAATGCCGCTGGCGGCGATCTCAAATTGTGCGGGCTGTCGAAGCCCGTGCGTGCGCTCTTCGAGCTCGTCCGAATGCACAAGATCTTCGATATCTACGGGACGCGAGACGAGGCGGCCCGTATGATGCAATCCTAGACCGGAGCACCAAATGGCAGCCGACGACCCCGCGCAGTTCTCGCCGACGGGCAGTGGGATAGCGGCGGCCGACGGCCGGGCGGCGGGTCCTGATGGGTCCGGGCCGCTCGTGCAGCGCGCCGAGGAATCGTGTGTCGTCGTTATTTTGGGTGCGAGCGGCGATCTCGCCGGCCGCAAGCTGATCCCGGCGCTCTATAACCTCTCGTGCCAGGATTTGCTGCCGCCCGGCTTCGCGGTCCTCGGTATGGCGGCGACACCCATGAACGATGAGAGCTTTCGCGAGGAGATGATGCGCCGGACGAAGAATTCGCCCGACGTGCTCGCCTTTCGGCAGAGGCTCTGGGAGGAGTTCGCACCCGCGCTGCACTATATCACGGCCGATTTCGAGGAGACCGCGGGCTATCTCCGGCTCGGCGAACAGCTGCAGGAGCTGGATACGAAGCGCGGTAAGCCCGGTGATCACCTTTTTTACTTCGCCACCTCGCCCGGCTTTTACGCCACGATCGTCAATAAGCTCGCGGCGAGTCAGCTGATCCGCCGCCAAAGTCGCGACCTCGGATGGACCCGGATAATCGTCGAGAAGCCATTCGGGTATGACCTCGAGAGTGGGCGGCGCCTGAACAATCTGATCCACCGGGTGCTTGAAGAGGATCAAGTTTACCGCATCGATCACTACCTTGGTAAGGAGACGGTGCGGAATATCCTGGCGTTCCGCTTCGCCAATTCGATCATCGAACCCATCTGGAACCGTCACTACGTCGATCACGTTCAGATAACTGCGGCGGAAACGATCGGCGTCGAACATCGAGGAAAGTACTACGACGGCGCGGGCTGCCTGCGGGACATGTTCCAGAACCATCTCCTCCAGCTGATGGCCCTGATCGCGATGGAACCGCCGGCGCGCTATGACAGCCAGTCGGTGCGCGACCGGAAGGCTGATGTGCTCCGCGCAATCCTGCCCATCGCGCCGGAGCACCTCAGCGGGGTGGCGGTTGCGGGGCAATACGGCGCAGGCCTCGTCGAGGGGACCGCGGCGCCGGCTTACCGCGCGGAGCCGGACGTGGCGCCCGGCTCGAACACCGAGACCTTCGCCGCCCTGAAGCTGACGATGGACAACTGGCGTTGGGCGGGCGTGCCGTTCTATTTGCGGTCGGGCAAGCGGATGCCGGGCAAAATGACTCTGGTAAGCATCGAATTCAAGCGGGTGCCGCACCTCTTCTTTCATCAGACCCCGCGCGATCAGATCGAACCGAACGTCTTGACGCTGCGCATCCAGCCGGACGAGGGCATCGCCCTGAAGCTCGGCGCCAAGATGCCGGGCGCTGAGATGCACATTCGCCAGATGCAGATGGACTTCTCGTATGCCGACGCGTTCGGAGAGTTCCCGGCGACGGCCTACGAAACGCTGCTGCTCGATGCGATGCGCGGCGATCCGACCCTGTTCAATCGCAGTGACGCCATAGAACTATCCTGGCAAATTCTCCAGCCGGTGCTGGAAGGCTGGCAGGCCGGACGCAACCGGGTCGCGTTTCCCAATTACGCGGCCGGCACTTGGGGCCCGGCGGACGCCGAATTCCTGCTCGCGCGCGACGGGCGAGCATGGAGAAACACCACCACGCTACCCCGATTTCAGCTACTCGACCCGGATTAAAGGGGCATTATTTCGTTCAGCGGCTCCCGTGACCTTGCTCAAAGGACGAACACCGAATGAGCGTTGAACAAAGCCGCAGCCTGGGAAACTCAGTTGCCGACTTGCAGGAATCCGTCCTGCTACACGCCAGGTACTCGCTCGGCAAGGATTGGCAGAGCCTGTCGGCGCGCGATCGTTTTCAAGCGGTGGCGCTCGCCGTTCGCGACCGCTGCATCGACGGGATGCTCGAAACCGAGCGGCTTTATCAGCAGAGCGACGTCAAGCGCCTCTACTATCTTTCCATCGAGTTTCTCATGGGGCGGGCCCTAGGCAACAATCTGCGCAACCTCGGCATTTACGAGCGCTGTCGCGAGGCCCTGCTGCAGAGCGGCGTCGATTTGGACGAGGTCGAAGAGAGCGAAGCAGACGCGGCTCTCGGTAACGGCGGCCTCGGCCGGCTCGCCGCGTGCTTTCTGGACTCACTCGCCACAATGGGCCTGCCCGGTTACGGCTACGGGATCAATTATGAGTTTGGGCTCTTCCGCCAGGAAATCGACAACGGTTATCAAAAGGAGAAACCGGATAACTGGCTCGCCGACGGCACGCCGTGGGAAATTGAGCGCCCTAGCGAAGCTTGCCTGGTTCCGGTGTACGGCCGGATCGAACATGCGGTGGATCGCACAGGCGAATACAATCCGATGTGGATGGACTGGCGGGTGCTGCTCGGTGTCCCGCGCGACGTGCCGATTGCCGGCTATGGCGGCCGGACGGTTAATTTTCTCCGGCTCTACACGGCCAGAGCCTCGCGTGAATTCGACATGCGGATCTTCAATGAGGGCGACTACCTAAAGGCGGTCGAACAAAAGATGGCCTCGGAGACGGTCTCCAAGGTCCTCTACCCGCCCGACTCGGTGGGGATCGGCCAGGAGTTGCGCCTCATCCAGGAGTATTTTCTGGTGGCCTGCGCCATCCGCGACATCGTCAGAAGATACCTCGACCACCATGATTCGTTCGAGACATTTCCGTCACGCGTCGCGATTCAATTAAACGATACTCATCCCGCGCTCGCGGTCGCGGAATTGATGCGCATCCTGGTCGATGAAAACGATCTCCCTTGGGAAAGGGCGTGGGAGATCACTCAGCAGACGTTTGCCTATACCAACCACACTCTGCTGCCGGAGGCCCTGGAACACTGGCCGGTCGCACTACTCGAGCGCGTTCTGCCGCGGCATCTTCAGATTATCTATGAGATAAACCGGCGCTTTCTTGCGCAGGTGGCTTCGACCTGGCCCGGCGACGGCGGACGCCTCGCGCGAATGTCGCTGATTGAGGAAGGCGCGCAAAAACAACTGCGCGCGGCGCATCTCGCAATTGTGGGCAGCCATTCCGTCAATGGGGTGGCCGCCCTTCACTCCGAGCTGATCAAGACGCGCTTGATTCCGGACTTTTACGAATTGTGGCCGGCAAAATTCAATAACAAGACCAACGGCGTCACCCAGCGCCGCTGGCTGCTCGGCGCGAACCCCCTACTGGCAGAGCTGATCACCAGGACGATCGGCGACGGCTGGATTACCCGCCTTGACCGGCTCAAGGCGTTGGAGGCGTATGCAGAGGATGAAGGATTTCAGCGCGAGTTCCGCAGAATCAAGCGATGCAACAAGGACAGATTGGCCGCGATAATCAAGGAAACTACCAGAGTCCGTGTTGACCCGGATTCGCTGTTCGATATTCAGGTCAAGCGCATCCATGAGTACAAGCGCCAGCTACTCAATGTCATGCGCATCATTCATGAGTATCTGTGCCTGATCGAAGATCACCGCGAACCAACCACGCCGCGAACATACATCTTCGCCGGCAAGGCCGCTCCCGGCTATTGGGCGGCTAAACAGATTATCAAGTTGATCAATAACGTGGCCCGGATCGTTAACCGCGACGCGAGGGCGGAGGGGAAGATCAAGGTGGTCTTCATTCCGGATTATCGCGTTTCGCTGGCCGAAAAAATCATTCCCGCCGCTGACGTGAGTGAACAGATTTCAACCGCCGGCAAGGAGGCCTCGGGCACGAGCAATATGAAGTTCGCAATGAACGGCGCCCTTACCGTCGGTACGCTCGATGGCGCCAATATCGAGATTATGGAAGAGGTCGGCAGAGACAATATCTATATCTTTGGGCGGGAAGCCGGCGAAATCGAGGAGATGTTGCGCCAAGGCTCTTATAATCCGCGCGATTACTATCAACACGACGCGGTTATTGAGCGAATCATGGAATCTTTCAACTCCGACATTTTCTGCCCGGACGAGCCACAGCTGTTCAGCTGGATCCACCGGACAATCCTGGACGGCGGGGATCCGTATTTTCACCTGGCGGATTTGCCCTCGTATCTGGCAGTGCAAGAAACGGCCGGTCGCGAATTCAAGCAACCGGCGGTGTGGGCGCGCAAGGCGATCCTGAACGTTGCCCGCATCGGCAAATTCTCGAGCGATCGCACCATTTTGGAATATGCAAAAGAGATCTGGGGCATGGTCGATGCAAATTCGGCTACTTTGTGATTGGAAATAGCTAATCCGCTGGAAGCCGGCCACATCGCGGGCCGGCAGAGGACAGTGCGGCGAACTGGCGGCGCCGCGGATGAACCGGAGGCATCGGCGAGGCGGTAAATGCAGAAGCGCAAAGTCGTGCGGAAGAAACCGGCAGCCGGGCCTGCAGAGATCAATTCCCGGCTGCGAAAAGAAAGCCGGGAGCGGAAGCTGGCCGAGGACGCCTTGCGTCAGAGCGAGGCGCGCTTTCTGCACATGGCCGCCAACATTCCGGAAGGGATGATTTTCCAGTTCCTTCTTAGCCCGGACGGCTCCGTGGCTATTCCCTACGTAAGCCCGAGTTGCCGCGAAATCTACGAATTGGAGCCCGAAGAGATCCAGCGTGACCCCGCCTGCATCATGAACATCGTCCACCCCGATGACCGGCAGGCCTTGGACGAATCGATCGCGGTCTCGGCCCGGACCCTCCAGCCCTGGCACTGCGAATACCGGGTGATCGTCAAGGGCGCCATTAAATGGTTTCGCGGCGCTTCTCGGCCTGAGCGCCAACCTAATGGGGATATTCTCTGGGACGGACTACTCACTGACATCAGCGCACTGAAGCGGGCTGAAGAGGAACGCGACCGTTTTTTTACGCTCTCGGTTGACATGCTCTGTATCGCCGGGTTCGATGGCTATTTCAAACAACTCAATCCGGCATGGGAAAAGACGCTCGGTTTTTCTAATGAAGAACTGCGTGCGCGGCCGTTCATCGAATTCGTCCATCCCGACGATCAAGCATCAACCATCGCCATCGCCGAGAGCTTATCGACGGCCGCCAATGCGGTAATCTCTTTTGAGAATCGCTACCTGTGCAAGGACGGCAGCTACAAGTGGCTCGCATGGGACGTGACCCCGTTCGACGAACAGCAGCTGCTGTACGCGGTCGCGCGCGATATTACCCACTCCAGGCAGGCCCACGAGGAGGTGCAGAAGGCCAAAGAGACCGCCGAGGCCGCCACCCGCGCCAAGAGCGAGTTCCTCGCCAATATGAGTCACGAGATTCGCACTCCGATGAACGGGATCATCGGCATGACGGAACTCGCGCTCGAGACCGAGCTCTCACATGAACAGCGTGAGTATCTGGTTACCGTCAAAGATTCGGCCGAATCCCTGCTACGCCTGATCAACGATATCCTCGACTTCTCGAAAATCGAGGCGGGCAAGTTTGATCTCGATGCGGTTGATTTCAGCCTGCGTGAGAGCCTCGGCGACACCGTCAAGACGCTGGCCTTGCGCGCGCACAAAAAGGGACTGGAACTGGCCTGTCATATCCCTGCCGACGTGCCGGACGCGCTGGTGGGTGATCCCGGGCGGCTCTGCCAGATCATTGTTAACCTGGTGGGTAATGCGATCAAGTTCACCGAGCAAGGCGAGGTAGTAGTGCGCGTCGAGAACGTATCGCGTGAGGAAAGCGCGCTCGACGGCGGCCATGATTGTCGTCTGCACTTTACCGTCACTGACACCGGCATCGGTATCCCCGCTGCGAAGCAGAAGCTGATCTTCGAGGCGTTCACCCAGGCGGACAGTTCGACGACCCGCCAATACGGCGGCACCGGACTCGGGCTGACCATCTCTTCGAAGCTGGTGGCAATGATGGGCGGACGAATCTGGGTCGAGAGCGAAGCCGGTAAAGGCAGCGTCTTCCACTTCACCGCGTGTTTGCCCTTGCAGTCTGGCGGCGCCGCCGAGGCGGCGTCCAGGCCAGTCGATACCGAGGGCTTGCAGGTGCTGGTGGTGGACGACAATGCGACGACTCGACGCATCCTCGAAGAAATGCTGACTCACTGGGGAATGAAGCCGACTGCTGTGGACAGCGCGCGAGCGGCGCTCGCGATTATGGAGCAGGCGGCGTCCTCGGACGATCCCATCCCTTTGGTGCTGCTGGACGCCATGATGCCGGAGATGGACGGCTTCGAGTTGGCCGCTCAGATCAAGCATCGTCCGGAACTGGCGCGGGCTGCGATCATGATGCTCTCATCGGCGGGGCAACGGGGTGAGTCTGCCCGTTGCCATGAATTGGGTATTGCGACCCATTTGATGAAGCCGATCAAGCAATCGGATCTGTTGCATGCAATTTTGACCACGCTCCGCTCCACTGCGCCGACAGAACATCACGATCTTTCCACGAAGTCCGAGCATTCCCTATCCGCCGGCCGGCACCCGTTGCGTATCCTTCTCGCCGAAGACAACGCTGTCAACCAGCGCCTGGCGATCAAGGTCCTGGAGAAGCGGGGCCACCAGGTCGTGGTGGCCGACAATGGCAAACAAGCGCTGGCGGCATGGGAGCGCGATGAATTCGACCTAATCCTGATGGATGTTCAGATGCCGGAAATGGACGGCTTCGAGGCGACCAATGCGATCCGCCGGCGCGAGGCGGGCGACGACCGGCAAGCTGCCGTTCCCGCACACGTTCCAATTGTCGCAATGACGGCGCACGCGATGAAGGGTGATCGTGAGCGCTGTCTGGCGGCTGGGATGGATGCCTATGTCTCCAAGCCGCTACAGGTTCAGCAGCTCTTTGCGGTTATCGAAAGCGTGCTTCCGTCGGTTGTCGAAGAGGATAATCGCACGGTCGAGCCGGTGCAGGCGCAGACGCCCGCAGGAGCGCGGGCGTCAGAGCCGGTCTTCGATCGAGATCTTGTGATGGCGCGGGTTGAAGGCGATATGGAGCTATTGCGCGAGATCGTCGGACTTTTCCTCGAGGAAACCCCGCAGCTGCTGTCCAACATCACGGAGTCCATCGCGAGCGGCGATCCGGTCGCCCTCGAGCGCGCCGCGCATGCGCTGAAGGGATCGGTGGGCAACTTCGGCACGAAAACCGCCTACGAGCCGGCGCTTAGGCTGGAGGCGATGGGCCGCGGTCGGGAGATGGCTGACGCCCACGAGGTGTACCTAAAGCTCGAAAAAGAGGTCGCCTTTTTGAGAGACGCCCTGGTCGAACTGACGCACGGAGACGCATTGCAGACCTCCTAATCACCCGTGACCGACACGGGCCTTTTGACTAACTGCCCTGCGGACATGTGCCTGGAGAGTTCCAGTGAAACAAACCGCCACCCCCGCGTCTTCATCGCACAACTCCATGGGCAGCCGGTTGCGCACCCTGTTCATCGGCAAGGCAAAGGATCCGCTGGCGCCCGGCATTTTTCACAAAGTCTCGCTGATTGCCTTCATGGCCTGGATCGGTCTGGGCGCCGACGGCCTTTCTTCTTCCGCTTATGGTCCTGATGAAGCGTTTCGCGCGCTGGGCACGCATACCTACCTGGCGCTGGGCCTCGCTGCCGCCACAGCCTTTACGGTCTTCATCATCTCGTACGCTTACTCGCGGATCATTGAACACTTTCCTTCCGGCGGGGGCGGCTACGTCGTGGCCACGAAACTCCTCGGCGCCGAGTTCGGTGTCGTATCGGGGTCTGCTCTGCTGGTTGACTACGTTCTGACCATTTCGACCTCGATTGCCGCGGCCGCTGACGCTTCGTTCAGTTTTCTGCCGCAGACCCTGGAGGTTTGGAAGGTTCCACTGGAACTTGCCGTGATCGTCCTCTTCATGGTGATGAACCTGCGTGGCGTAAAAGAGTCGGTGACCGTGATGATGCCGGTCTTCCTACTCTTCATCGCGACCCACCTCGTCCTGATTCTTGGGGTCATCACTCTGCGCGCCGGCGCGCTCGGACCGCTGACGCACCAGGTGCATGCGGGCTTTCAGAGTGGTTTGCGCGATCTGGGCTGGGGCGGCCTCGCCGCCCTCTTCCTGCGCTCCTACACGCGAGGCGCCGGCACTTATACAGGAATCGAGGCAGTTTCGAACGGACTTCAGATCATGCGCGAGCCGCGGGTCGAGACCGCGCAACGCACTATGATCTACATGGCCGTGTCGTTGGCCGCCACCGCCGGCGGCATTCTGCTTTGCTATCTGCTGGTCCATGCGACGCCGGTCGAGGGTCAGACGATGAACGCGGTGCTCGCGGAGCGCTTCGCCGGCGGCTTCCATTGGGCGGGGCTTCCGCTGGGCCACTGGTTCGTCGTCGCCACGCTCGCCTCGGAGACCGCGATCCTAGCGATCGCTGCGCAGACCGGCTTCATCGACGGTCCGCGCGTGATGGCTAACATGGCGACCGATTCGTGGTTGCCGCATAGTTTCAGCCATTTGTCGGAACAACTCACGATGCACAACGGCGTGATGCTGATGTCGGGGGCTGCGATTTTGACCCTCGTTTACACCTGGGGCCAGACCAGCACGCTCGTACTGATGTATTCGATTAACGTTTTCCTGACGTTCTCGCTATCGCAGGCCGGCATGGTGCGCTACTGGTTTCGCGATCGCGCCAAACATTCGGACTGGCAGCGCCATATCATCATCCACCTGATTGGCTTGGTTCTGTGTTTCTCGATCCTGATCGCGAGTCTGATCGAGAAGTTTCGCGAAGGCGGTTGGGTCACGGTAGTGGTCACTACCGCGGTAATCGCGCTCTGTCTCTACATCCGGCGTCATTATCGCGAAGCGGAGAAGGGCTTCCACGCGCTCGACGAAATGATTCCCGAGTTCGATTCGGTCACCACGTCGATAGCGATCCCCCCGCGCGACACCGACGCGCCTACGGCAGTCTGCTTCGTCAACGGTTTCAACGGACTCGGTATCCAGTCCGTGCTCGCGATCCCGCTGCTGTTTGGGACCCAGTTTGAGAACTTCGTCTTCGTCGGATTGGGGGCGATCGACTCGAGCCGCTTCAAGGGCGAGGAGGAGATTGACAATTTGCGCCACCACACCGAGGAGCAGCTCAAGAAATACGTCGCGCTGGTCAACCAGCGCGGCTACGGCGCAGAATATCACTTCGCGCTGGGCACCGATCCGATCGACGGACTGGAACGGCTGGCGCATGAGGTCGCGGAGCGTTTTCCGCGGGCAGTGTTTTTTGCCGGCAAGCGCATCTTCCAGCGCGAGCGTCTGTGGCACAAGGTGTTACACAACCACGCGGCCTATACCCTTGAGCGCCGCCTGCAGTTCGCCGGTTTCCAGACGGTGGTGTTGTCAGTGCGCGCGGAGTGACCGTCAGGCAGCCTTGAGCGCCCTGGCGCTAAACGCATTCCGGTGGTGATGTGACGGCCGCCCCGCGGCGATGCCTTGGAAAAGCTCGGTGAATCAATCCGCTCGCGACGCGTCGTCACCGCACCGCTCGATGAGCAGCCGACTGCGCACCATCTTCATCGGCCAGCCGAAGGACCCGCTGGCACCCGAAATTTTTCAAAAAGTCTCCCTGGTGGCCTTCATGGCCTGGATCGCCCTCGGGGCGAACGGGCTCTCCTCCTCCGTGTATGGCCCGGATGAAGCGTTTCGCGCGTTGGGGCGACACACCTACCTGGCGCTTGCCCTCGCCGGCGCGACTATCTTCACCGTTTTGATCATCTCCTATGCCTACTCGCGCATCATCGAGCAGTTCCCCTTCGGCGGGGGCGGCTACGCGGTGGCGACCAAGCTGCTGGGCCCCAAGTTTGGTGTGGTCTCCGGAGCGGCGCTGCTGGTTGACTATGTCCTAACCATTTCCGTCTCGATCGCCGCGGCTTCGGATGCCACCTTCAGCTTTCTGCCATCCGCGTGGCACCCCTGGAAGGTCCCGCTGGAGTTCGCCATGATCGGCGTCTTCATGGTTCTGAACCTACGAGGTTTGACGGAGTCGGTAACGGCGATTATGCCCATCGTCCTGCTCTTTATCCTGACTCATACCATCTTGATTCTCGGGACTATCGCTACCCGGGCCGGGGAACTCGGCGAGATTACCCGCACAGTGCATACGGGGTTTCGGAGCGGCATACTCACGCTGGGCTGGGTGGGGATGGGTGCACTTTTCCTGCGCGCCTACGCGCACGGTGCGGGCACCTACACCGGCATCGAAACCGTCTCGAACGTCCAGATCATGCGGGAGCCGCGAGTCGAGACCGCGCGGCGCACGATGATCTACATGGCCATGTCGTTGGCCGCCACTGCCGGCGGCCTTCTGCTGTGCTATCTGCTGGTCGAGGCGACGCCGGTCGAGGGTCAAACGATGAACGCCGTGCTCGCGGAGCGCTTCGCCGGCGGCTTTCATTGGGCCAATCTTCCTTTGGGGCGTTGGTTCATCATTGCCACCCTCGCTTCCGAGACTGCCATCCTCGCGATCGCCGCGCAGTTGGGCTTTTTCAGTGCGCCGCGCGTGATGGCCAGCATGGCAGCCGACTCTTGGCTCCCGCATCGCTTCAGCCATCTCTCCGAGCGTCTCACCCTGCAAAATGGCGTGGTGCTGATCTCGGGCGCCGCAGTCCTGGCGCTGCTCTACAGCAGAGGTAAAACCGGCACCCTCGTGCTGATGTACTCGATCAACGTCTTTCTCACTTTCTCCCTCTCACAACTGGGGATGGTACGGTATTGGCTCGACCACCGGGGCAAGTCTCGCGGCTGGTCGCGCCACATCATCATCCACCTTATCGGACTGATGCTCTGCTGCTCCATCCTGGCGGTGAGAGTGATCGAGAAGTTTCGTGCGGGTGGCTGGGTGACATTAGTGCTCACCGCTGCAGTGGTCGGGCTCTGCCTGTACATCCGTTCCTACTACCGTCAGACTGAAAAGGCTTCGCGCCAGCTCGACGAGATGATGCTCGAGTTGGACGTGCGCGACGAACCATGCCCTCTGCTTCCACGCGACACCGACGCGCCGACCGCGGTGTGCTTCGTCAAAGGCTACAACGGCCTAGGGATCCGGTCAGTGCTCGCCATCCCGCTGCTGTTTGGGACCCAGTTCGAGAACTTCGTTTTTGTGGGGCTGGGGGTGATCGGATCGAGCCGCTTCAAGGGCGAGGATGAGCTTGACAATTTACGCCACCACACCGAGGAGCAGCTCAAGAAATACGTCGCGCTGGTCAACCAGGGCGGCTATGGTGCGGAATATCACTACGCGCTTGGCACCGATCCGATTGACGGATTGGAGCGGCTGGCCCACGAAGTCGCGCAGCGGTTTCCGCGCGCGGTGTTTTTTGCCGGCAAGCGTATCTTCCGGCGCGAGCGTCTATGGCACAAGGTGTTACACAATCAGGCGGCCTACACCCTCGAGCGCCGCCTGCAGTTCGCCGGTTTCCAGACCGTGGTGTTGTCAGTACGTGCGGAGTGACCTTTCGTCCAAATCCGGACCTGACCTGCTCGAGCGCGTGGGCCGCATCGCCTATGGTGCGACTGTTTCTCCAAAGCTTTTCTCTTCAAAATAGGCCTTGCGATACAACTTCCCGCAGCATCGCTAACGGAATGCTGGCATTTCTGCTATTCAAAGTTTTCGCCTGTTCTCTCGCGCCGCTTGGGGAGGTGGACGTCCGATGTCAAACAATCACGCAACGGAAACTATCGCGCGGAACACCGGCGCACTCGCGCTGGACGGGGTGCGGGTTGTCGAGTGCGGTGAAGGGGTGGCAGCGGCGTTCGCCAGCAAGCTGATGGCCCTGCTCGGCGCAGAGGTGATAAAGGTCGAGCCTCCGCACGGCGACGTCGTCCGGCGGCGCGGCCCATTTTTCGAGGATAAGTTTGACTCCGAGAAGAGCGGACTTTTTCTGTACCTCAACGCCGACAAGTATGGGATGGCGCTTGATCTCGGGAGCACCGCCGATCGTGCGCGCCTCGATGAGCTACTCGAAGGATCGGACGTCCTCATTCACAACATTTCGCCGGCCGATCGTGAGAGCATCCGAATGAATAGCGCCACGATCGCCAAGGACCATCCGGACTTAATCGTCACGGCAATTTCGCCCTACGGAGCGAATGGTCCGCGCGCTAACTACCGCGCTTACGATATCAACGTAGTGCATGCCGGCGGCGCGGCTGCGGTCGCGCCGCTATGCTCGCGTTCTCCGGAGTTGCCGCCGCTCAAGTTGTTTGGACAGCAGGGCGAGTTCCAGGCCGCCAATCACGCGGCTTTTGTGACACTCGCGGCCCTGTTCCATCGGATGAAGCGCGGTGGCGGGCAAGTGATCGAAGTGTCGGCGCAGGAATGCATTGCGGCGATGCTCGAATTAAGTTTCGTGCTTTATACTTACGCAGGCGTCCAGACCTCGCGGCTGGGCGGGCGTATGTTAGGTCCATGGAGCATCTTCGATTGCGCGGACGGCAAGATTCTTCTGTGCTGTATCGAAGAACACCAATGGCAGCGACTGGTAACATTGATGGGCCATCCCGAATGGGCACACGAAGAACTCTTCAAGGACCGCTTCGCGCGCGGCCGGAATTTGGACGCGCTGACGCTGCTGATGGGAGAGTGGGTGAAGGGCTGGAAGGTTAACGATCTGTTTCACACCGCGCAGAAACATCGGGTTCCCGCGGCGCCAGTCAATCAATTCGCGGATGTGTACGCCGACCGCCATCTTCGTGAGCGGGGCTTCCTGACTGCGCTGCCGCTTGGCGGCGAGACGCGCAAGATCGAAGCGCCTGGGTTACCTTTCAAATCTTCCGCGATGGGTTGGCGGCTCGAGCGCCCAGCGCCGCGCCTGGGCGAGCATAATGCTTTATGGGCGACCCGGCAGCGCCGAGAGCCGTGGCCGGCTGTGGAGCGCAGGCGGGAGGAGAAAAGGATTGAAGATTGCGGTCCGCTGAGCGGGGTCCGGGTGCTCGACTTCAGTTGGGTTTGGCAGGGGCCTTTCTGTACGCTCCAGCTCGCTCATCTGGGCGCCGAAATAATTCGCGTCGAGAGCATCCGCCGACTCGACGTCAATCGCGTGATTCCGCCATTTGCCGACCGCGAGACGGGACGCAATCGCGCGGGGAGTTTTAATCAGTGGAATCAAGGCAAACGTAGCGTCCGCCTCAACCTTGAAATGCCCGAAGCGGTGGCGATCGCGAAGAGTCTGGTGGCGCATTGTGACCTGGTGGTCGAGAACTTTGCCCCTGGTGTGATTGCGCGCATGGGGCTCAGTTACGACGTGTTGCGTGAAATCCGGCCCGACATCATCATGCTCTCGCTTTCGGGGTACGGTCAGAGCGGTCCGTACTCGCGTTTTGTAAGTTACGGCGGCCTGCTTGGCGCACAGTCGGGACTCTTTTCAGTGAGCGGTTACGAGACCGGCACGCCGGGTGAGACGGGAATCACCTATGGAGACCCAAATTCCGGCGCGATTGGCGCCTATGCTGCGCTCGCCGCGCTGATTCATCGTGAGCGGAGCGGGCAGGGACAGTATATTGATGTGTCGCTGTGGGAAGCGCTCGAGACGATGCTGCCGGAGGCATGGCTCGAGCACACGATGAATGGCCGCGAACCGTCGGTTACCGCCAATCGTGACCGCCTGCTGTCGCCGCACAATTGCTACAAGAGCCGCGGCGATGCCGAGCAGTGGGTCACCATCGCGGTCGGCAAAGAACAGGAATGGCGCGCGCTCTGTGAGGTGATGGGGCAGCCTGCGCTCGCCGCTGACTCGCGATTCCTAACTGCAACGCTGCGCAAAGCGCATGAAGATGAGCTCGACGCCATCATTACGGCATGGACCACGACGCGTGATCGGTGGGAAGTCACTGAGATGCTGCAGAGCGCAGGCGTCGCCGCGATGCCGACCTTGAGTAACAAGGATCTCGCGAATGATTCCCATCTGCGCGAACGCGGTTTTCTCGTCGGGCTCGACCATCCGGAAGTCGGCCGTCGCCTTCATACCGGTATTCCGTGGACCATGAGCGACACGCCGTGCCGGGTGCGCACCCCGGCGCCGCTGTTTGGGGCCGATACCGATGACGTCCTGAGAACCTTGCTCGGCTTTTCCACCGAACGGATGGAAGCCCTGGATAAGGCTGGCGTCATAAGCTGAACGCCGAACCACGACGCGATCTTCAGCGCAGTCACTCAGTTTGCCGAATGAACGGTTGGTGTGATAAGGCTCGATTCAACAACCAGCACCGCTTCACCCTTGAACTAGAACTCCGTCGCAAACCTACCCCTCCGCTTGGTCTGATAAGTCGTGACAGGTTGTGAACAATAACCGCGGGAGGATATGACCATGGCCGTGAACGTCGAAATCGGTGGGCGTTTCCCGAAAAGTATCGCTCTTCCCGAGGCGCGTCCTTGGTCCTTGCGCCCCATCAATCGTGAAGCGTTTAAGGGGGAAGAAGTTGTGCTGCGACTGATGGGTGCAGAGGACCAAGACCGGCTGCTTCAATTCGCTCGCAACCTGCCTGAAGATGATCTGCTCTTTCTGCGAATGGACATCACCGACCCTGCGGTTGTGAGCGATTGGGCGCGTAATGTAGTGGAGGGGCGCACGGTCACCATACTGGCGGAGCTCAAAGGCGCCGTAATTGGCTATGCAAGCGTGCATATGGATCCGGTACGCTGGACGCGGCGCATCGGTGAGATCCGGATCAACCTGGCGCCAAGCTATCGCAGCTCCGGAATTGGGCGGCAGCTCACTAACGAAATCGTCAGTGCGGCGCAGACCCTCGAACTCCGGACATTAGTGGCGCAGATGACGACTGATCAGCAAAACGCCCGCGCGGTCTTTGAGCGCCTGGGGTTTCGCATTGAGGCCTTTCTGGCCAAATGGGTCGAAGATCGCAAGGGTCAGTTTCATGACATACTATTGATGGCCTACCGCTTTCCGACACCTGAGCCGGGAAACCGTCCATACGGAGGCTCGCGACCTTCGAATTAGGTTGAAAAAGGGAAAAAGCGCTAAAGAAATCGCGATTTCCTTAGGATCCTCCGTCTGAGCTGGCGACGCCAAGCTGTTATCACCCATGCCACCAGGCCTCAGCCGACGAATGGTGCTTTGGATTCATACAAAGGGGGAAAAGCCATGAAAATTCCCGAGGATGACACCTCACGAATGACGGAAGAGGAGTGTCCAGGATCCCCAGATCTCGAGTCGGCTCTGGCGAACGAGAGCGTCGGAAGCGCAGCCAGCCATCCAGCGCTCGTGGTGGATGCAACAACTCCTCTGTCTCGAGTGCTCAAGCTGATGCGCGAGGGTAATCGCGGCGCCGCCTTAGTCGTAAGCAACGGAACGCTGGTCGGCATCTTCACGGAGCGCGATGTGCTGATGAAAGTCGCGGGTCAGCCGATTGATCACGAGCAGGCTCCGATCAGTCAGCTCATGACCGTTGACCCGGCGACGTTGCCGGTCGAAGCCGCCGTAGCCTTTGCCCTGAATAAAATGGTGATCGAAGGTTTTCGACACATTCCGCTGGTCGATGACCAGCACCGTCCGGTTGCTGTAGTCTCGATGCGCGACTTGATTGGCTATTTGAGCGATTTCTTCAGCCGCGAGATTCTCAATCTTCCGCCGGACTCACATGTCGGCTTTCGAAATCGGGACGGGGCTTGATCTAGTCGGAAGGGATATCACAGCGCAAATGCGGGCCAGTGGCAGGCGGCTCGATCGGCGCCGGATGGGCCCTGACGTCCATCGTTTTGTTCAACAGATCAAAGCCGGATACATAGTCCACGATTGCATGGTGCATCTCCCCAAGGACCAGCGAGCGTCCGGGCAGGCCTTTAAACAGCGTCAGGCACCACAATGGACGGCTGCGATCGAGCAAACGACTGGTGAGATTAATCCGCCGTGCATCTGGCTCACCGCGGATTCCTGATAGAGAAAGGACGCGTCGAGGTTTGTAAGGCGGTAGCTCGCATTGCTCTGCGACATGGGCCTGCCCTCCAAAACCGTAGGCTATTTCGCGTCGGGACGCGAGAAGCATGCGCCTAAGCGGCCACGACCGTCAAACCGACCGCGGAGCGAGAACCATCGCTGCTAAGGAGCTAGTTGGAGGATCTCCTAAGCCGCTTGTATTATGCTCCTCGGTGCTGCTTAGATGACAAATAATGTGCTTCTAGATCGCCGATCTAGTGGCGCCATATTTTGCCGGTGGAGGATGAAATCATGGCTTCCGCGGACCTCCCGCAGTACCCCAAAAGGCTGAAGTTGACCAATGGCAAAGAATTCACTATTCGACTGATGCGGCCGAACGAGGCGGATAAATCGGCGATTCTACGATTTGCCGGCAAGCTGAACGAAAACGATCTGTTATATCTGCGCACCGACATCACCGATCCGGCGGTGGTCGCGCAATGGATTCAAAATATCGAGTTAGGGAATACCACCACTCTGATCGCCGAGGTCGACGACGAGGTGGGGGGCTATGCGAGTGTCCACCGCGAACCGGCGCGCTGGACCCGCTGTGTCGGCGAATTGCGGGTAAACGCGGAACAGCGGTTTCGCGGTATCGGTCTCGGCCGCGCGCTGGTGGCAGAGGCCTTCACCGTGGGCAAGTCGCTCGGCCTTAGAAAGCTCTGCGGAATGTTGGCGTCAGACCAGCATGGCGCGCGCACGGCCTTTGAGCGGCTGGGTTTTCGCGTCGAGGCCGCGTTACAAGACTGGGTGCAGGATCGCCGCGGCCGTCTGCGCGACATACTCGTGATGACTTACGAACTTAATGGCCTCACCGATCAAGCCTCGTAGCTTGGTGGGTTGTCGGCGGTCCGTCTCCGCCGCTTGGATCGATCATCACGTTAATTTGAGACCGCGCGAACCATGGACGCTCCCTCAAGGCGTGCAAGATCACTTCGAACGGAGCTCACCGTACCTAAGGGGAGCGTGCCGTTCGATGCGACAACCTTAATCTCAATCGTCGGCAGCGGAACGTCGAAGGGATATCGAAAGAAACAGATAATCTTTACGCAAGGAGCCCCGGCTGATGACGTGTTTTACATCCAAAGAGGTCGAGTCAAGCTAAGCGTCGTCTCCAAACAAGGGAAGGAGGCAGTTATTGCAATTCTGGGCGTGGGAGACTTTTTCGGCGAAGGATGTCTGGCGGGACAGCCCCTCCGCATGGCGACTGCTAGTGCGATGACAGATTGTTCCACTCTGCGACTGGAGAAGGCCGCAACGCTCCGCGCCCTCCGCAACGATCCGGGTTTTTCGCAGACGTTCATTGCCTACCTGCTGTCGCACAATATCAAAGTCGAGGAAGATCTGGTCGATCAGCTATTCAATTCGAGCGAGAAGAGGCTGGCGCGCGTTCTTTTATTGCTGGCGAATTTCGGCAAGGACGGTAAACAGGAGCTGGTGATCCCGAAGATGAGCCAGGAAACCTTGGCTGAAATGATCGGGACGACGCGGTCCAGAGTCAGTTTCTTCATGAACAGGTTCCGGAGGCTTGGCTTCATCGACTACAATGGCGAGCTGGCGGTGCACAGTTCCCTTCTAAGCATCGTCTTGCACGATTGATCAGCGGCCGAATGTTCGCGAAACTTCCTTCTAAAACTGAGCAATTTTGCACAGATTGCGTCTTTTCTCGGTCCTACACTTGCCTTCTTGGCGCCCGCAGTTTGCCCGTCCCCGCGGCAGACTACTGGTGTTCCTCTTCGATGGTTCTAGGTATCTAGAAGGTTGGTGGCGGGGGCCGAGAGACGATCCGGATATTGAGTGTCGCAACGCATCGACGATAGAGAGTGGCATGATAGTGTCGACGGACATCAAGGCTGGCGGCGTGATCAGTACTCTATGAGTCAGGAATAGAGCAAATTGCGAGAGATATCTAGATGAGCGAGCGCATGGGCAATCCAATCGAAATCATGATGCGGGAGCTTCTGACCGTAGTTGATCTTGAAGCATTACTGATTGACCCGATCTTCTATGGGGTACGGGTGTCGCCGGGGGATGGCAGGCTGGTAGCAATAATCCCGGGTCTCTTCGGGAGTGACTTTTACCTCCAGCCGTTGAGTAACTGGCTTCGATGTCTAGGTTATACTCCGGTCAGATCGACCCTTTCTGTTAACGCCGGATGCATGCAGGAAGCGCGTACGACGGTACAGGCCGAAATCGATCGTCATCAGAACGGCGCGGCGCGGCCGATCGCGCTGATCGGGCACAGCCGCGGCGGCGCCTTGGCGTGGGCCATTGCTGCGCAAATGCAGGAGCAGGTATCGCATCTTGTGCTGCTGGGTGCGCCGAGTCCCGGCTTCCAGCGATCGGCGGAGGCCGGCCAGCTCGAGTTTCCCCTTGGACAGATGAGCCGGATCTTGTTGCACGCCGGTAAATTCGCGCGCCGTGTTTCCGATCCGGACTGCCACTTCCCGTCCTGCGAGTGCGCCTACGTGAATGACGTAAGCCGTCCGCTCAGTCCGGCCACCACGCTACTGTCCATCTATGGGCGCGACGATCTGCTCGTCCCGGAGCAGGCGCGGATGAGGGAGGGCCAGATAATCGAAGTGCCCACCAGTCACGTTGGTTTGGTTTACAATCCGGAAGTATACCGGGCGCTGGGGCGGTTTCTAGCGACCAACGGCACGGCATCAACAGCACCAAGTGCCGCCCTGGGCGCGGCGAACAACCCAGGACGGCGCGACCGTCGTCGAGCTAGCGCATAATCTGCATGAGCCCGGCGGACGTTGAATATCTCTCTATGTCGTTGAATTCGCCCGGGGCGTTATCGTTGTAGACCGCCGACTGGGTCTTGCCATCAGGGTTGGCGGAGAAAACATGCGTTGCATGGTCATTCTCCACATCCCAGTACTCCTCGAGTCCCGTAAGCAGTGCGGTGACCTTGCCGATTTTCGGCACGTCACTGACAGCCGGGTGAATACTCACGATCTTCCACAACTTCAGATTGGTGTCGTAGGTCTCTTCCCACAATGGATGCCAAAAGTTGGTATCGACGTACATGATTTTCGCGCCGTAACAGTAGCCTGGCCGCTGCGACGGAATTCGCCTAATGTCTATGATGTCGACGTCTCGCAGACTCCACGGGCCCCATGACGGTTTCGCCCAGCCCAGCGGCATATCGTAGTTTTGGGGGAACACGCCGGTAGCCGGCCCGACATTCGTAAGCGCGAGAATCTTTCGCTCGCCGCGGAATTTGGCGTCGAAGATGTGAAGTCCTCCATCGTATCCGACCCGCGAGTCGTCATTGACCATATCACTGCCAAGGAGCGGCGCGCAGCGTGCTGAGGATGCGACGCGCAAACTCCGGCGCAGGGCGGGAACAAATACGTAATGGTCTTCCTCCTGGCTCAGATCCTGGGGAAAGACGGTCAGCACCGCGGTATATTTGGATTGTTCAGGCAGCTCAACCATAATCCATTGTGTATACCAGGCGCCCTGTGACTGCGGTTCTGTTTTATTTGTACCGGGATCGGTATTATAGGCCAATTGTCGATAAACCGCGTCGGTTTCCAGACAGCTGATGTTCAGAAAGCGGTCCTGTGTGCAGAAGCTGGCGTAACCAGCGGGTTTACCTATAACAAGCAAGTGTGGTACGTACCCAAACCACTCATTGGCGAGGATTTTATAACCCTTGTCGGGATCTTCCGGCTTCGGAAAGGGCAGCCCTCCCTGGTAATTCTTCAGGTCGTAGCCGCCGTCCGGGGTGTGAACGATCTGCACTTGACTACTATATCGTTCGGTCGCGTCTGTGTAGGTTTTCGGTAGTGGATAAATGATCGTAGGGCCGACCGGCATCACAACGTCATCGGGCATCTTCCAGAAATATTTACCCTCGAATAGGGCAATCATTCCCGGAGGCATATAGGCCTTGTACTGTTGCCAATTCTGCATCGTGATCGTGGCGCCGGGTGCGATAGTGTCCTGATGGGCGGTATCGGAGAGCCACTGATCCATAACGGTCGCTGCGTCATCATCACCACGCGCCGGCGTGGTCAACGCGCAAAGTACGAGCAATCCAACCAGTATTCTCAGACGGTGCGCTATTATCATTTTTTGTTGTCTCCTTTCTGGCGCTGAAAAACAGACGTAGTTCGAAGAATATCGTAGCCGCCTCGGCAGCTGTTTAAGGCGGCGATCGCTGGGAGCAAGCCATACTGCGCGACACCTTAGAAGAATCCACGCGCGACCGCCAGTATCGGGAGTTGGATCGAGAAAATCGGCCGACACGCGCGATTTCTCATGTGCTGCGGTTTCCATCTGAGCTTGACATTGAAGAGAGTCCTTGTTAACTGGGCGTTTCGGAGGAGCGAGTTATGGCTTACCCGTATCGCTCGATCCTGGTTCCCATCCAAGTCGACGATCCCTCTCTGGCGGTCTTGGCAATGGCGAAACAGATCGCGGCTGATAAGCACGCGACCCTGCATCTGTTTCACGTGGTGCAAGTGCTTCCGGCCTTCGGCGAGCCCGATGTACGCCCGATGGTGCATACGCTGGAGGACGAGAAGGCTCTTACGATGCTAAAGGAAATCGCAAACCAGCAGCTCGACGGGGTCAAGCACGAAATCCATGTGGGCGGAGCAGCACCGCGCAGCCTTGCCAAGGCTGTGGTGCGGCTGGCAGCGGAGGTCAAAGCCGACTTGATCGTATTGAAGACCACCGCCCGCAAGGGACTATCTCACCTCATTTTGGGCAGCGTGGCGGAGGATGTGGTGCGAACAGCTCTTTGTCCGGTACTGACGCTTTCTCCAGCGGTATTGGAGCACATCCATTCATGAAGCATCGACGCGGCTTAAAGACTTCCAGCGCGCGGGCTATTCAGCGATCTAGTTCCAAGGCTTGCGACGTGTGGCTCAATCGGTGGCAAGAGCCGCCGGAGGAGGACGGCAATGGCGAAGGCGAGCGAACTTGAAGCTAGCCTGATTTATCCTCGGGAAGTCAGTCTTAGGAATGGGGAGAGCGCATCGCTCCGTCTGATGAAAGCGGGAGACCGGGACAGCGTTCTGAACTTCGCACGTTCACTACCACCTGACGATCTCCTCTTCCTGCGCACCGACATCACGGAAGCGAAAACGATTGAGGCGTGGATAGAGAACCTCGAAGAAGGCACGACCATCAGCATACTGGCGGAGGTGAGGGGCAATCTCGCTGGCTATGCCAGCCTCCATACGGACGGGGCGCGATGGACACGTCAGATCGGCGAGGTTCGAGTTCAGGTGGGAACCGGCAATCGTGGGGTGGGGCTGGGCAAGCGCCTGGTGGGCGAAATTTTCCGGCTTGGTCAGGATTTGGGACTCAAGAAGATGATGGCGCTGATGACACCTGAGCAGGCGAGCGCGCGAGCCGCGTTTCTTGGGCTGGGCTTCCGGATTGAAGCAACGCTTCAGGACTGGGTGGTCGATCGCGAGGGCAAGTCTCGCGACTTGATCATAATGACCTTGAAATGTGAACGCTAACCTCGGCTGGCGTTAGCGCGAGCCGATGACACGCTCGGGCGCTGGGCAATAGAAGAAGCCCGAAGCCCGGAGAGCCAGCTATGAACCACACTGATACAGTGAGGCTTACGTCAGAAGCCGAGTTATGGGTTTGCGAGCGCTGCGGTTGTCGACAAGATCGTGCCTGTAGAATCGAAATTATGGTCGCTCGCCCGAATGGCGAGCGGGCGTTGCTGTTCGCGGACGAATGTGACTGGTCAGCCCCACGGCTATGCACCGCCTGCGACGAGCGCCTACTCCCAGAACTAAGGAGTCTGCTCGACGTGTGGCGCCAACTCGGAGGGATAGCGATGGTTTACCGCAACGCTTGAGGCGCGGCCGGGAAGGGACCGCATAAGCATCGGTTCGACAGAGGGGAAACTCTGATGGCTCGTCGTGAAACCACGGATGGCGGAAAAGAAGTCCGCAAACGAACAAAGACGAAACCGATAGCAGAGACTGCGAATAGAAGAGATATCTCCCGAGCGGCCCCAGTCGAACGAGAAAGCGCGCCGAGGAAGGAGGCAGAGACCGTGGCCGAACAAGATAGTGGGAACGGAAGACTGTTCTCGGATTTTGCTGACTCGATCCTTGGCAGCCTGCGAAGCATTGCTGCGCGGTACATCGATGCAAGCGAAAGCTTTGCCAAGCAGATGTTGGATTTTCAGGCGCAGACAACCGGCTGGGCCAAGGAAACTCCGATGGGTCCGATCTTCGAGTCGCAGTACTCATTCGGTCAAGGGCTAGTTGATTTCTGGGCGGGCGCCGCGCGCGCTTTGTGGCGAATCGAAGAGCCCAAGCCACAGAACTAAGGCGCCGGAGCGACGCTCCGCCGGTTTCGACGGAACGGGTTTACGAATCATCACTCGCGACCGAATGCTGCGAATCTGGCAACCAGCCACGGGTGGGTAGTTTGTCAGAAGAGGTCCGCGAAGATGCCACCAAACAGAACGTCGTCGGCTCTTCAGCCGCGGCTCAGTGCTTTGGACGCAGGTTATCTATACAACGAGTCTGCCAGCAATCCGCTTCATGTCGGCGCTGCCCTGGTCTTCGAGGGACATGTTCCGTTCGATGCGCTTCTAAGATCGGTCGAACAGCGCATCCATCTGTTGCCTTGTTACCGGCAGCGCCTGGCCGAGGTGCCTTTCAATCTGGCGCATCCGGCGCTCGAAGATGACCCGAAGTTCCGGCTCGAGAATCATCTCAAACGATTTCGACTTTCGCATGGAATCGACGAACGGCACGCAATTCGAGAGGTGTTTCGTAATTATCAGCTCTTGCTCGATCGTTCGCGGCCACTGTGGGAGCTGCTCTCCTTCGAGGGCTGGCCGGGCGGCAATACGCTCGTGGTTTCCAAGGTCCATCATGCGCTGGTCGACGGTCTGGCGAGCGTGAGGCTGACGAAACGGTTGTTCGATCATCGCCCAGACGCCCAGCCGCCGGAGGCGCCGCTCCGACCGCGGAGTGTCGCTCTACAGGCGACCGCGCCACAAAGATTTTTCGGCGCGACGCGCGAAATGATGCTTAGTCAGATGGATGCGATGACTGACGTCACGATCCAGGCATTGCGAGATCCGCGGGAGCTAGCCGACCGCAACCGGCAATTGATCAAAGCGGTGAATAAAATGGCCGGGCCGCCAGGGCGCCAAATCGTCGCGGCCCCCTGGAACGCAGGTCCAGCGGGCGAAGAGCACGATTTGGTCTGGTTCGGCACCCCGGTCAGTGACTATCGCGCTATCCGCGATACCTTCGGAGGCACCACGAACGACGTGGTGCTTGCCATCCTGACCGAGGGTGCGGGCCGATATCTGAGTTATCACGGCTACTCCACTACCGGATGGTTTCGAATCGCATGTCCGGTCAGTGTGCGCCGACCTGATGAACCGACTGATCTCGGCAATCGCGTGTCTATGATGTTTCCCACGATACCCGCCGCGCCGATGGATGCGGTCGAGCGGCTTCGGGTCGTACGGAAGGAAACCGAACGGGTCACACCGGATGAATTGCAGAATTTCGACCGATTAGGACTGCGCTGGACAGGCAGCTTTCGGTCAGACTCTTACGCCGGGTTTCCCTCCGGCGTGTTTACATCAACCTTGCTCGATCGGGTGGCTCAACCCAACCTGATGGCGCTGAGAGCATGCATGGAGCTGCTTGGGATGGACGCAGCCGCCAAGGCTAAAAAAATGACCGATTGGCGACCGCGCCCGGGGAACCTGGGACCCCCGCCCGCGATCAGTTTCGTCGCGACTTGCGTGCCGAGTGTGCAGACGCCGATCTATCTTTGCGGCCATCGTTGTCTTCAACAGATTGGTATTCTTCCAGTTGGTGGGAATCTGGGCTATGGTGCGGCAGTTCTGAGCTACAATCACGTCCGGTGCGTAGCGATGGCCGCGGAACCGCGCTTGATGCCCGATCTTGACCTCATGAAGGGGTTTGTTCAGGCAGCGTTCCAGGAACTGAAACTTGCCGCCGATGAACGACGGTCAAGCAAGCTGTCATCCAGTCCCTTGAAGACTGAGAGAGTGTAAGTGGCAGGGATGCTTCTCGCACCCCTTTGCTCTTGGAAGTGGCGCAAGGCGCACCCTTGGAACCGGGAGGGAAGCTAATGCTCAGCCCGTATCGCGTTCTCGATCTTACCGATGAAGGCGCGCTCATCTGTGGGCAGATTCTCGGAGACCTTGGCGCAGACGTGGTCTTAGTCGAGCCCCCGGGCGGCGTTAGGGCGCGCGCTATCGGGCCCTTTTGCGATGATGAACGCGGCGTCAACCGGAGCCTCAATTTCTGGGCGCTCAACCGCAACAAGCGCAGTATCTGCCTGGATCTCCAGACTGTGGCTGACCAAAAACGACTGATCGAACTGGTGAAAACTGCTGACGTCCTGCTTGAGTCCTTTGCCCCCGGCCGACTGGATCGACTGGGTCTCGGCTACAGCCCACTGGCTGAAATTAACCCTGGTCTGATCATGGCTTCGATCACGCCCTTCGGTCAGCGTGGGCCGAAGGCCAACTGGGCGGCTACGGACCTGACTGTGACCGCGGCTTCCGGCGTGCTGTTTATGACCGGTGACGAAGACCGACCGCCGGTGCACGTATCGATTCCTCAGGCGTACCTTAACGCGGGCGCGGAGGCCGCGGTCGGCGTTCTTATCGCGCTCGCCGCGCGTCAGCTCGACGGTCTTGGACAGCACATTGACGTCTCGGCGCAGACCGCAATGATGATGACCACCTCATACATGGTGCTGGCGCACGGGTGGAACGACCATCCTGCGGAGCGAGTGGGCGGCGGTCTCCGACTTGGCCACATCCGACTCCGCTTCGTCTATCCTTGCCGGGACGGCCATGTCAACGTCACGTTTCTCTTCGGCGCCGCGTTCGGCCCGGCGACGCGTCGCCTCTTCGAGTGGATCCACGAGGAGGGTTTCTGCGACGCCGCGACGCGCGACAAGGACTGGGTTGGCTACGGCCTTCATCTGACGAACGGACAGGAGCCGCCGGAGGAACTCGCCCGCTGCATCGACTGCATCGAGCGCTTTACATTGAGTCACACCAAGGCCGAGCTCTACAAAGAGGCTTTCCGCCGCCGGGTGCTGCTGGTCCCCGTTACTAACACCGAGGATCTGCTGGGTTCAGAGCAGCTCAAGGCTCGGGAATATTGGACGAAGGTTGAGCATCAGGAGCTTGGCCGAGAAGTCATCTACCCGGGACCATTCGCAAAATTCAGCGCGACCCCGATTCGCTACCGGCGCAGACCGCCGCTGCTTGACGAACACACGCGTGAGGTCCTCGGCGAGCTGCGATCCGCGCCGCCGCCAGCGCGGGCCGAGGTTAGGCGGGAACAGGGTTCGCCGCCTGCGCTTGAAGGTCTGAAGGTGCTGGATTTTACTTGGGTGTATGCTGGCCCAGCGTCCATGCGCTACTTGGCCGACTACGGTGCAACTCTGGTCCGGATCGAAAGCGTCAAGAAAATCGACGCGGTACGCACCGTGGGGCCTTTCAAAGACGGCCACGCCGGCATTGAACGTTCCAGCATTTATTGCAATCTCAACATCGGAAAGTATGGTCTCTCGCTCAACCTGTCGGTGTCCGAGGCGCGAGAAATCGCCCTGAAGTTAGTCGCATGGGCCGACGTGGTAATCGAGAATTTCTCGCCCAAAGCGATGCGTGCCTGGGGCATGGATTATGAGTCACTGCGCAAAATCAAGCCTGATCTGATCATGCTCAGCACTTGCCTCAACGGCCAGACCGGCCCCGACGCGATGCTGGCAGGATACGGCACGATGGGCGCCTGTCTCGCCGGGTTTGGCGAGCTCACCGGCTGGCCGGACCGCGCTCCGGCCGCGCCCTTCTCTGCCTATACCGACTTTACGTCGCCGAAATTCATCACATCCTCTTTGTTGGCTGCGATCGAATATAAACGGCGCACCGGCAAGGGACAGTACATCGACGTCTCCCAAGTCGAATCCCCCGTCCACATGCTCAGTCAGGCGGTGCTCGACTACACGGTGAATGGACGAGTTCAGACGCGGATGGGCAACGCTCTTAGGGAATACGCCCCGACCGGCGTCTATCCGTGCGTTGGTCTTGACCGCTGGGTGGCGCTCGCCGCGCCGACTGATGAAATGTGGCGATCGCTCTGCAAGGTTGCGCTCCGCGACTGGGCCGAAGATAGCCGGTTCGCCGCCGCCAACGATCGCTTAGAGAACCGCGAGGCACTGGACGCCGCAATCGGGGCGTGGACCGCCAGCTTCGAGCCTGATGCGCTGGAGGAGCTATTACAAGGTGTGGGCGTGCCGGTCCATCGGGTCTCGACCAGCGTCGACGTTTTCGCCGACCCGCAACTCAAGGCTCGCGGCCACATCATCTACTTGGACCATCCCCGACTGGGTCCGTCGCCCATCGAGACGTCGCGGATGCGTTTCTCACGCACGCCGGCTACCGCCGCCTGGCCGGGCCCTGAGATCGGCCAGCACAACGACCACGTGCTGCGCGAGCTGATCGGTTTGACGGACGAGGAGATCACGGAGCTGGTCATTGATGAGGCGCTCGAGTGAGTCTGCACGAATTTAGCGAGAGGGACGTCAGCGCGATCTTGGTCAAGGTAGCGAGCATCGATCAAACAACAAAAAAGCGCTAAGAAAAGGAGGCACAGATTATGGCTCAGCAGGAAACCAGCAACGGAATGCCATTTGCGGATTTGGCGAACTCCATTTTCAATACCATGCGCGATCTTGCCGATCGATACATCGAGGCAAGCGCGGCCTTTGCCAAGCAAATCCTGGAGTTTCAGGCCCAGTCCACCAACTGGGCCAAGGACACCTCGATGGCTCCGATGTTCCAATCGCAGTACTCATTCAATCAGGGGTTAATCGACTTCTGGCAGGATGCCGCGCGCGCGCTATTCCAAATCGAAAAGCCCAAATCCCAGACCTTGACGACCTTGGATGGTGGCCTCTAGGTAAGCTTTGACGGACGAGTAGATCACGGAGCCGGTCATTGACGAAACGTTCGAGTAGTACACAGGGTGCAGCTTGCTTGATCGCAACTGCTGCGCCTCGGACCCTCCTCAGCCGAGTATTCGTCGATAAACCCAACGCACGCGGCCTCCTCGGCCGAGTGGGCAAGCTGACGCCTGCGGTGCCTGAAAACGGGAGCCGTAACCGGATCACGGGGCCGATTCCTCAACTTCGACTCGCCATATTCTCGCGCCGCAGGTCGACCAGGACTCTGGTAGATATTGGTGAGCATGCCAGCGCCGGCATGCCCGGCCGGAGACCGAAAGCGCCTTTCATAGCCTGCTGGCGCTTCGATAATGCATCGCCGGTCTCGATTTTCCGTGCGCTCGCGCACAAGGAGTGCCGCCATGTCGCGGAACAGACCTTGGACCGCCGCAGATCTACCGGACCTTTCCGGCAAGATCATCGTAATCACGGGCGGGAACAGCGGAATTGGTTTTCAAGCCGCGAGGGAGTTCGCGCACAAGGGAGCACAGGTGGTGCTCGCGTGTCGGAACGTGGAGAAGGCGCAGGCCGCGGCGGCCCAGATCGAGCGCGGCCATCCGCAGGCCGCCGTACAAACGCTGCAACTTGATCTAGCCGATCTCAAATCGGTGCGAGATTTCGCGCGGGCTTTCCACGCGCGATATCGAAGGCTGGACGTGCTCTGCAACAACGCGGGCGTGATGGCGCTGCCGTATCGCAAGACCGCGGACGGGTTCGAGATGCAGTTCGGCACGAATCACTTGGGCCACTTCGCCCTGACCGGTCTCCTGCTCGACCTTTTGCTCGGAACCGGAGGAGCGCGCGTGGTCACGACCAGCAGCAGCGCCCACCGCATGGGCTACATGCGCTTCGACGACTTGCAGAGCGAACGTGACTATTGGGAATGGCTGGCTTACGGGCAGAGCAAGCTGGCCAACTTGCTCTTCGCCTTTGAGCTGCAACGCAAAGCCGACCGGGCCGGGGTGCGATTGATCAGCGCGGCCTGTCATCCGGGATACGCCGCGACCAACCTCCAGAGCGCGGGCCCGCGCATGCGCGGATTCTGGCCGATGGAGTGGGCGATGGAGTTCGCGAACCTGATGTTTGCGCAGAGCGCGGCGAAGGGCGCCCTGCCCATGCTCTACGCCGCCGCAGCGCCCGAGGTCGAGGGCGGTGACTACATCGGGCCCGACGGGCTGGGTGAATTGCGTGGTCATCCGATCAAAGTATCCTGCAGTTCGGCGGCGCGTGACGCGGCGAGCGCCGCGCGCCTTTGGGAGCTCTCCGAGGAGCTTACTGGCGTGCGCTATTCTTTCGGCGCGTGAGCGCTTACTCGACCTGAGCCATCGCACAGAGCTCGGCGATTCTGCCGTCGCCCGACGCACGGGACGCGGTCGTCGAGATCCTTATTGGCTGCGATCGATACCTCTTTTTCGACAGGCTCTGTTATTGCTCTAGGAAGCGAGAACGCTTCCGAACCAGACCCGGGCGATTTCGAGAGGGCCGGACAGAGTCTGAATGACCCAACTGGGCTAATCTTCAGGAGTAGCAATCAGTCCCACGGCGTCGCACTGGGCGGAAGAGATTGCAGAGGTAGAGCATGATGGAAACGCGTCAGGATCTTGACCCGCTCGAAACCCGTGAGTGGCTCGATTCGCTCGAGGCGGTAATCGACGCCGAAGGAACTGACCGTGCGCATTTCCTGCTCGACAATCTGATCGGCACAGCGCGCTCGAGCGGCGTCTACTTGCCCTACAATGCAAACACTCCCTACGTGAACACGATTCCGCTTGATCGCGAGCAGCGCTCGCCCGGCAACCGCGAGATCGAGCGGCGCATCCGGTCGATCATTCGATGGAACGCGGTCGCCATTATCCTGCGCGCCAACAAGGAGTCCACGGAGCTTGGCGGACACATCGCGAGCTTCCAATCCGCCGCTACGCTCTACGATATTGGCTTTGGCCACTTCTGGCGGGCGCCGTCGGAGCAGCAGAGCGGCGATCTCATTTACATCCAAGGTCATTCGTCGCCCGGGATCTATGCAAGAGCGTTTCTCGAGGGCCGCCTGACCGAGGAACAAATGGCTAATTTTCGCCGCGAGGTCGAAGGCAAGGGACTCTCTTCGTACCCGCATCCATGGCTCATGCCGGATTTTTGGCAATTCCCGACCGTGTCGATGGGACTCGGGCCGCTGATGGCGATCTATCAGGCTCGCTTCATGAAATATCTGCAGGGACGCGGTCTCGCCGATCTCGGAGATCGGAAGGTCTGGGCTTTCATGGGTGACGGCGAGATGGACGAACCTGAATCGCTCGGGGCAATTTCGCTTGCTTCACGAGAACGCCTCGACAACCTGATCTTCGTCATCAACTGCAACTTGCAGCGTCTCGACGGCCCGGTGCGCGGCAACGGCAAGATAATCCAGGAACTCGAGGCCGTTTTTCGTGGCGCCGGATGGAACGTCATCAAGGTGATCTGGGGCAGTAATTGGGATCCGCTGCTGGCGCGCGACAAAACCGGGATATTGCGCCGCCGGATGGAGGAGTGCGTGGACGGCGAATATCAGGCCTTCAAGGCGAAGGACGGTGCCTATGTGCGCCGTGAGTTCTTCGGCAAGTATCCTGAACTGCTCGAAATGGTTGCCCACATGACCGACGACGAAGTCTGGGAGCTGAGGCGAGGTGGCCACGACCCGGTCAAGATCTATGCGGCGTATGCCCTGGCGAGCAGCCATCAGAGCCAGCCCACCGTAATTCTCGCCAAGACGGTCAAGGGTTATGGGATGGGGCAGGCCGGCGAGGGCATGAACATTACCCATCAACAGAAGAAGATGGACCTGGCGGCGCTGAAGGTCTTTCGCGATCGGTTCAAGATACCCATTTCCGACGAGCAAATCGCGGACGTGCCCTTCTATCGGCCGTCCGATGACAGCCCCGAAATCCAATATCTCAAGGAGAGACGTGCGGCGTTGGGCGGCAGCCTGCCTCATCGCCGGCGGCAGTCCGTACCGCTGGAGCCGCCACCCCTTGCCGCCTTCGAGGCTCAGCTCAAGGGCACGGAGGCGCGTGAGGCCTCGACCACGATGGCGTTTGTTCGGATCCTCGCGACGCTGGTGCGGGACAAGAACATCGGCAGTCGAATCGTGCCAATCATTCCGGACGAAGGGCGTACGTTCGGCATGGAGGGAATGTTCCGCCAGCTCGGAATCTTCTCGCAAGTCGGTCAACTCTACAAACCCGAAGACGCCAGCCAGCTCATGTTCTATCGCGAGAACGAGAAGGGACAGATCCTGCAGGAAGGTATCAACGAAGCCGGTGCGATGTCCTCATGGATTGCGGCGGCAACATCCTACAGCACACATAACCTGCCGATGGTCCCCTTCTACATCTTTTATTCGATGTTCGGCTTTCAACGCGTCGGTGACCTCGCCTGGGCCGCCGGCGACATGCGCTGTCGGGGATTTATGCTCGGCGGGACCGCGGGGCGCACCACGCTCAACGGCGAAGGTCTCCAACATGCGGATGGCCACAGTCACATCTTCGCTTCAACCATCCCCAACTGCATTTCCTACGATCCAACGTTTGCCTATGAGCTGGCGGTGATCATTCAGGACGGCTTACGGAGAATGCTGAAGGAACAGGAGGATGTCTTTTACTACATCACCTTGATGAACGAAAATTATCGTCATCCGCCGCTTCCCGCCGGCGCTGCGGACGGGATCCTCAAAGGCATATACCTGTTGCAGGACGGCGGCAAAACCAAGGGTCCGCGGGTTCAGCTCTTGGGTTCGGGGACGATCCTGCGCGAAGTGCTCGCCGCTGCCGAGCTGCTCAGGAAGGATTTCAGCGTGACCGCCGACGTCTGGAGCGTGCCGAGCTTCACCGAGTTGCGACGTGACGGCCTCGAGGCCGAACGCTGGAACATGTTGCATCCGACGAGCGCGCAGAAGCACAGCTATCTCGCGACCTGTCTTGGCGAGCGCCGAGGTCCGGCGGTCGCCGCCACTGATTACGTCAGGGCCTTCGCCGACCAGATTCGGCCGTTCATGCCGGGCCGCTACCGCGTACTCGGCGCCGACGGCTATGGCCGCAGCGATACGCGCGCGCGCTTGCGCAGCTTTTTCGAGGTTGATCGCCATTATGTCGCGGTGGCCGCGCTAAAGGCCCTGGCCGATGACGAGGAGATTCCGGCGTCCAGGGTCGAGGCCGCGATCAAGAAGTACAACATCGATTCCGAGAAGCCGAATCCGGCAAAGGTCTGATGCCGGGCAATGGGCACTCTGGTCAGCATCAAGGTACCAGACATCGGTGACTTCACCGATGTCAAGGTCATCGAAATCACGGTGAAGCCCGGGGACAAGGTCAGCATCGACGATCCCTTGGTCACCATAGAGTCCGACAAAGCGTCGATGGAGGTGCCGGCGCCGCAGTCCGGGGTAGTTCGAGAACTCAAGGTCAAGCTCGGCGACCAGCTTTCGGAAGGATCGCCGATTCTGGTGCTCGAGACCGAGGCTGCACCGCCAGACCCGGCCGCGAACGGGCCCTCCACGCCGCCGCGAGGGCGGTTGATCGAGACTGCGGCCACGCCGATTGCTCCCGAGGCGGCGCCACCGCTCTCATCCGCGCCAACCGCGCAAAGCCAGGCCGCATCGCCGGTCACCGCGGCTCAGCGGGCGGGCACGAAGCCGCATGCCAGTCCGGCGGTGCGGCGCTTCGCGCGTGATTTGGGGGTCGATCTGAGCCAAGTAAAAGGCAGCGGCCTCAAAGGCCGAATCTTCAGAAGCGACGTGGAAGGTTTCGTGAAGCAGCTCCTGACCAGTTCCGCGCCCTCAGCCTCCAGCGCGGCCACGTTCAATCTGCTCTCCTGGCCCAGAGTCGATTTCGCGAAGTTCGGGCCGATCGAGACCAAGCCGCTTTCGCGGATCCGTAAAATCGCCAAGGGGAACCTGGCGCGCAACTGGGTGATGATTCCCCACGTCACTCAGTTCGACGAGGCCGACGTGACGGAGCTCGAGGCGTTTCGCCGAGAGCTCAACCAGACCGCGAATGATAGCGTCCGCGTCACGCTGCTGGCGTTCGTCCTGAAGGCGCTGGTGGCGGCGCTGTCCGAGTTTCCGGAATTCAATTCGTCGCTCGACGACGAAGCTCTCATTCTCAAAAAATATTTCCATCTTGGCTTTGCCGCCGATACGCGCGAGGGCCTGGTCGTCCCGGTGATCCGCGACGTTGACAAGAAGGGCGTGCTGCAGATCGCCAAAGAGACCGCCTCTCTCGCAGAAGCGGCGCGCGCAGGCCAGCTCAAGCTGACGGATATCCAGGGCGGATGTTTTACCGTGTCAAGTCTCGGCGGTATCGGTGGTAGCGCCTTCACCCCGATAATCAACGCCCCCGAAGTTGCGATCCTCGGGCTCTCAAAACTTGCGACCAAGCCGGTCTACCGCGACGGCGCGTTCATGCCACGGCTGATCCTTCCGCTCTCGCTCTCGTACGATCATCGGGTCATCGACGGCGCGGTGGCGGCGCGCTTCACGACCTTTCTCAGCGGCGTACTGCGTGACCTGCGCCGCGCACTACTATAGATGGCACGAGACTCCAGTGGAGTCCGCACGTAACACATAGTCCGGGGCGAATCACCGCACCCTGCGCGGCACGCGCTGTCGATGCCGTCGCACTTAGGCATCATGGCAAGAGACCTGATTTAAACGAGATTGGCCCTTGAGGTTGCGGGCGACACGAGCTTCGTACTAGGCTCCGATTGATCAATTGCGACTAAATTCCCGCCTCGGAGGACGTTATGGCCGACCATTGTGAAAAAACTGTCAACGAACTGTTCGCCGCCTGGACCCGTCTGGACCTCGATGGGATCATGAGCCACTTCGCCGCCGATGGCGTCTGGGACAACGTTCCGATGGGCCCGGCTAAAGGCCCAGCCGCGATCCGCGAGATGACCCACGGGTTTCTCAAGGACACCGCGACCTTCAGCGCGAAAATCCTCAAGACCGTGCACCTCGGCAACGTCGTCTTCAACGAACGGGTCGATACGATCACGATGAAAAACGGCAAGAAGGCGGATATTCCCGTCGCCGGGATGTTTGAGATCGACCACGCCGGCAAGATCAAGGTCTGGCGCGACTATTTCGACCTCGGGACCTTCACCAAGCAGATCTCTTAGTAGAGCCGACGCCGCTGCAGGTTTGATCCCGCGGCGGCGTCACGCTGCTGACTAAGATTCTTGACGCGACGGCACGGTTGCCGCGACGACTACGTCCCCCGATGCCCATAAGCGGGCGGGCTAGGTCGGGGAGGCCGGCGATTGGCCGCATCTTTGTGCTGCTCGACTATTGCGTGATCGAGCCCTTCAGAGTCAGCGTCGCAACATTGGTGGCCCTTATCATTCGTCCCAGTAATGGTGCCAAACCCGGTAGCGCCGTTAGACGCGCCGCTTTCGATCCCGAAGCCGCCCGTAATATTGGCTTTGCCGCCGGTCTTCAGTTCGTTTGTGCCCACTTTAAAGACTGTTTTCCAGAGGGCGCGCCTTTAAAGGGAATTAGGAGATTACGCGCTTCGTTTGACGCGAGCCGCGGCACCAATGGAAAAATTAGCCTGAGCGCCCGCTCCCCCCGGCTAATGCGCGAGGCTCGGGGTTGAGCGCATCCGAGAGACTGGCCGCACCCTGACTGGCCCAACGAATTCGTTGAATCTCACCCCAACCATCGCACCCTGCTTGAGGCGAATCGCCACACCTGGGGCACTTTGCCTGAGTCGGCTCCCGCTTGAGACACACCCATCCTCTCGCGCGGTGGACCAATGATGAACCGCCGGAGTATGCTCAATGCCAAGAGCCGAAAGCCCGGCGCAAAAATTCGACGCGGAGATTGCCTCGATGCCGACCGTTCAAATCAAAGATGAAGACCAGGTGGGAAGTCAGGCGCGCTTCCGTTACGAACCTTCGCCATACCTCCAGAAGCTCTATCAGACCGGCACGCCCGACCTCGGCTGGATGAATCAGCACGGCGAATGGGGCATCCGCGCCCAACCGGGCAATCTCGGCCTGCGTCTCAAGGACATCCAGATCGGCAGCTACGGCGTCATCCCGGCTCACGGCGGCGATCATCGCTCGATGGCGCCGCGTGGCGCGACCCTCCCTGATGGCCTGCCTTCTCTCGGCTTCGACGTCAACGAAAAGTCCGAATGCTGGGCCGACAACGTCATGGAACTCTACGAAGAAGCGGTCGCGCGCCAATGGAGTTCCGCCCGCGACATCCCGTGGAACGAGCTCAAGCCACTCCCCGACGATCTCGAACGCGCGATGTGCCAGCTCTGCACTTTCCTCACCGAAGTCGAATTTATCGCGGCCGACGCGCCCACGCGCTGGATGAGCCGCATCAACCACGACTTCCTCGAAGTGAAGCTCTTTCTAGCTACCCAGGCGATGGACGAGGCGCGCCACACCGACGTTTTCCGCAAGCGCGCGCTGGCCAATGGCGGCGGCCTCGGCACGGCGAGCGCCATGAGCGAACTATCTCTCAAGCGCATCTTCGATTCGCCGAGCTTTTCTGCGCAGACCGCCCGCCTCCATCTGCTCGGCGAGGGCTTCGTGCTGACGATGTTCCGGCAGGGCGAGTTCATCGCGCCGAGCCGCGTCGACGCGGAAATCTTCCGCCGCTGTATGCAGGACGAATCGCGCCACGTCGGCTATGGCACCGTCCATCTGCGCGAGCAGCTCAAATCGCGTCCCGACCTCGCCGATGAGATTCATGCTCAGCTCGACGACGGCGAACACATTCTTCTGCAGCTCTTCGGCGCACCCGAACAGGTCGAGCCGATGGCCATCCTGATGGGCGGTGGACTCGCGCATTTCGACAAGGGCATGGAGCTCCAGGGCCAGCTCTGGCGCCGGATCGTCAACGAATACCTGCAGCGCTGCGATTCGGCCGGCCTCGATCGCCGTCCGCGTTGTATGCTGCCGACGGACTTCTCGAAGCTCTTCGCGTCCTGATGGCGGCCTTTCCGGATCCTGCCTGGTTCGTCGCATTGGGCCGCCAGATGGAGGCCGAGCGCGAAATCTTTCAGCGCCTCGGTTACGCCGAAGTGCGCTTCGCTATCCGCATCGTGAGTGACGACGGCGCGCGCGCCGAAGCTACGACCGGCCTGGAATTCAACGGCTATAGTCTTGTCCGCGCCGAAGCTCTCAGCGACACCGCGGCCTTCGATCCCGATTTCGTCATCTGCGGACGCCGCGAAATCTGGACGCGGATGTTGACCGAAATCCGCCAAGGCGGACGCCCCGCGCCGCGCCACACGCTCAGCTCGCTCGCACTGATGGGCGAGGAGTTGTGGCTCGAATCGAGCGACCAACTTCGCGAAGACAAGTTCTATCGCTTCAACCAGACCCTGCAGGAGTTCTTCAATCTGGCCGCGCGCCCGTCCGTGTGACGCTGCCCGGCTGCTGAGCGCGACAGTCCGATGAGCGAGACGCGCCCCCGCGCGCACACTGATCAGGGCTTGACGACGGCGCGCGTCACCGCGCTAGTTGACGGCGTCTTCGCGATCGTGCTCACCCTGCTGGTGCTCGACCTCCATGCCCCCGCAGCCTCAAGTCGCGCCGACCTCGTCGCGAAGCTGCGCGCGCTCGCCCCCTCGATGGTCTCGTTCCTGGTGAGTTTCGTAGTCCTCGGCATCTTCTGGTACGGGCACCACATGGAGATGCACTGGATTGTGCGCTCCGACCGAATCCATCTGGGCCTCACGCTGGCCTTTCTCTTGACGATCAGTTTCGTCCCCTTCTCCGCCGCGCTGCTTGGCAACAACCAGCAGCTACCCCTGGCCTCAGCGCTCTACGCCGCCAACATGTGCGCCGTCGGCGCGACCCGCTATGTGCACTGGATCTATGCGACGCAAGGCTTTCGCCTGACGACTCGCGAGCAGCCGCCGGGCCAGATTCGCTTCGTGCGGCGCGTCTTTATGCTCGTGCCGATCCTCTACGTCGGCGCCGGCGCGCTCGCCTGGCTTAGCCCGTCCCTTGCGATCGCCTGCTTCGTTCTGATCCCGCTGACTTATCTTGCGCCATCGCGGGAGACGCGCCATCTAACCTCGATGCCCACGCGCACCTGATATTTCTCCCATCCATGAGACCGCAACCGGCATCCTTTGCGCCACGATCACCCCGACTTCGCTCAACCCTTGCTATATTCGTCGTGGCGATGCCACCAGTAGCCCGTCTCATTGCGTCCCTTGGGCGCGCGGTCGAGCCACTGGTACGCTCCCCAGAGGCCGTCGAGTCCGCGTGCATAGGTGGAATAGGTGTGGTAGACGACGCCGTCCTCGAGCACGAACGCGCTCATGCCCGGCCTCTCCCGCGCGTAGGTGGCAACGTCGGTGCCGGTCATGGCAGCGCCCTTAGCGGCTCCCTCGGGTGTTGCGCGCGAAGGTATCGCGGGCTCCGCGCCGCCGGCTTCCGGCTTCGCTTGCAGCGGAGGGCCGCTGCGCCGGTAGTTGTATTCGACGGCCCCCTCGCGCTGTTGCTCCTCGGTCACCGAGACGTTGAAGTCGAAGTTGAAGTCGCCGCCGAGCGAGGACGCCCAGGGGAAGCTCCAGCCCATCCGCTGCTTGTACGCCTGCAGTTTCGCGAGCGGCGCCCGCGACACCGCCGAAAGCGTGACGTCGTGGTTCGCCAGGTGGACGACGAAACCGTCGAACCCGTCCGCGATCGCCGAGCAGGAGGGACACCCCGCCGTGTAGTCGGGCCCGAACATGAAGTGGTAGACCAGCAGCTGCGCGCGCCCGCGGAAGAGGTCTGCCAGCGAGGTGCCGCCCTCGTCGGTCTCGAATCGATACTCTTTGTCGATCCGAACCCACGGCAGCTCCTGCCGCCGCCGCACGAGTTCGTCGCTGCGCCGCGTTAACTCTTTCTCCGCCTTGAGCAGATCGAGCCGTGCTGCAAGCCACTCTTCACGCGTTCCCGTCTTGTGGTCGGTCATCGTTTTCTCTCCTTTGATCGATTCGGGTTTATTCCCAGCTGTCGAGCTTGATTATCGGTCGGCCAGGGGGAACCTTTACCAGTTTCGAGCAGCGACTTTACTCCTGGTAAAGCATAATGTGGTTTGGCAGATAGGCGGTTTCCATGTGACCCCGCACACCGTTGCCGATACCCCCCTCTCGGCTCCTGAGACTACTTCCGGCCTGCCCGCGCGCTTTACCGAAGACACGGATTCTCGCGTAGCTCTCAGTTTGAATTCAAGCTCTCGCTGAACGCCTGCGCCGGCGGGCCCCCGTCAAAAAAGAGTCCTTCGGGTCGCGGACTCTCTCAGAATGAGACTGCTACTTTAAGTAGCATAAACCTTCTCTTTAGCATTCTGAGGCTTTGCGAAGAATCCACGGGTTCTTCATGGAGTTCACCCTCCAGCAGCGCTCCGACGAAGGGTTGACTCCGCATAGAATGAAGCGCGCAACTGTGCAAAGGCTTCTTAGCACGGCTCCGCGCTGCGCAGGTCAGGTCGAGCGACATGAAAATACTGTTTGGGTCGGGCTTAGATAGCGAAGGCAAACGTAAGCGTACCGAGATCGTCGCCTCGCGAGTCCAGTTTCTTGGGGCTCCAGCGATCAGGATAAATCCGAAGAGGATATTTCTTTTTTAAGGGTCGAAAATACCAGCGGAATAGTCATTTTGCTTTTTCGCTGTGATGCCGCCGTTCGGCAGCGCTTAAGAGCGAATACATCGCCGCGCTGAGGATCACCCATAACCCGGCCGAGACGAGACAATAAAACCACACCGGGGCTGGGTTCAGGGCGTTAAGCCATGCTCCAGGCAGAAACGATAGGGCGGCAACCCACATGCTGATAGTGAGCGCAAACCCGGCGGTGATCGCCCCGAGATGGCGTTTTTCCTCGCGGCTCGCGCAGAGCGACACACTCGTAGCGTATGGAGTGATTTGGCGTTCGCGACAGTGGTAATCGACAATTTCGTCGGACGCCGGGTGCGTGTGGCGAGTGCGGCGCAGCAACAGATAGACGATCGCGCTGAACAGCGCCCAGATCGCGATCAAGGCCGGGACATCAAACCACGGCGAAAGTCCGTCCAACGCCGCGAGGGTCGCCGGCGCAAACGCCGCAAGGAAGGTCCAGGCCCCGGCGACCGCGGCCATGCCGGCCGTCATCGCTGAGACGCGCGCCTTGTCCTGCGCCGAAGTCATACGACTCGACACCCCCAAAGCCGTGCTTAGCACTAGGCGGCGCTGATGAAAACCCTACGATTGTTAGTTCTTTTGCGCGCTGACGGGCTGAACCGCTTGTCCCTCGCGAGCAGTTTGACCGAGGCCCAGCGCGACGATTTCGTTGCCTTCGAGGCCGCGCATAACCTCGCAGTTGATGCCGTCGTCGAGGCCGAGCTCGACCTTAGCCAGGTGGATATGGTTATCGCGGACTACCGGCACGAAGACGACATCGTTGTTAAAGATCAGAGCCTCGTCGGGAACGCGCGGCGACTCGTTGTTGCCGTGCAGAGTGATGGTGACGTTGGCATACATCCCAGGATACAGAGCAAAGTCTTCATTGGGCAGATCGACCTCGATCTGCATCGTTCGGGTGTTCTGATCGAGCGCTTCAGGATGGCGCGTGACGCGGCCGGTGAAGTCGCGTTTGGAATACTCGCTCACGGTGACGGTTGCCGCGTCGCCATCGTGGACGAGGGTTGAGAGCGGCTGCGGCAGAAAGGCATAAACTCGCAAGGGCTTGAGCGTGGCAATTTCATAGAGTCCCGGAGTTGAGGTGCTCGAGGCGGCGGCGCTGCCGACCAGAGCGCCCGGATGGAGATTGCGCAGCGTGATCATGCCGTCGAAGGGGGCGACGACGCGCTCATAGGCTTGGTCGGCGACGTTGGCTTGCCAGGTCGCTCGAGCAGTGAGCATCTGCGCACGGGTCTGATCCGCATCCTGCCGTGCGATTACCTGACTGTTCAGAAGCGCCTGATAACGACGATCGGTGATTGCGGCGATATCATAAGCCGCCTTCGCATTGCGGACCAGCTGATCGGTTTCCGGTGATTCGATCGTCGCGACTAGCTGCCCAGCGCGGACGCGCGCGCCTTTGTCCACCAGCATGGTTTTGACGTAACCGGCGATCTTCGCGTAAATCGGCGTTTCGTAATAGCCGTGAATTTCCGCTGGCAGCGAGATCTTGCGCGTCTCCGCAACGTGCACGAGCTGCATGACGAGCACCGACTGTCCCCGTCCGCTTTGATTCTGAAGTTGGTTGGTCTGAGTGCGAATCGCCTGGCCGCGCACCACGACCACGCCGAAAGCGCCGATCAGGGCGAACAGCGCCAGCCCAATCCAGAACAGATGGAAGAAGCGGCCGGGTTTTGGTGTCTCGGAAGGCGTCGTCACAGTTGCGCCTCCTGAGCGGCTTCGGTTTGTGCAAGGACTCGCCGAATCTGGGCGTCGCGCTGAAGCTTGCTGACGCGCGCGCCGGCGAACCACGAATAAGCCAGCGGAATCACAATTAGCGTCATGAAGGTGGCGGCGATCAGGCCGCCGATTACCGCACGGCCCAAAGGCGCATTCTGCTCGCCGCCGGCGCCCAATGCGAGCGACATCGGCAGCATCCCGAGAATCATCGCCAAGGCGGTCATCAGCACTGGGCGCAACCGCGCAGCTCCCGCGGCAATCGCGGCGCTCAGCGGGTCCGCGCCTTCTTTTTCCATCTGCTCGTTGGCAAAGGTGATGAGCAGATTGCCGTTGGTGGTGGCGACCCCGACAGCCATGATCGAACCCATCAGTGACTCGACATTGAGGGTGGTGTGCGTCACCACCAGCATCCACAGCACGCCAGCAAAAGCGCCGGGCAGCGCTATCATAATCAGCAGCGGATCGAGCCACGACTGGTAGTTGGTCGCCATCAGCAGATAGACTAGGACGATCGCCAGCACGAGGCCTTTGGCCATGTCGCCGAAGGCTTCGCGCATCGCCTGGCTCTGACCACGAACCGTGATGACGGTGCCCGGCGGAATCTGTTTGAGGCTTGTGATCAGCCGCTGGACGTCGGCAGTGACGCCGCCTAGATCGCGCCCCTCGACGCCGCTGTTGACGTCGATCGTGCGCAACACGTTGTCGTGAGTGATCCCAACCGGCGTGACAAAATGCTTAACACTGGCTAGGTTGGCGATGAATTGCGGATTGGCATTGGCGGTGACGAGATCTGGCGTGATCGGCGTCTTGAGCAGCTCCGGGATCGACGAAACCACATGCTGCGGAGTCTGCACTCCGACGTTGTATTGAACCCCGATGTTCCAATCGAGCCAGTTGTTGGGCGCCACCACGGTGCTCGAGGCGAGTGAATCGAGCAGGCTATGGGCGGCGCTCGACTCGCTGATGCCGAGCTGGATCGCTTTGTTGCGATCGATACTGACCATCAGCGTTGGATAATCGAAGACCTGCGGAATCCGGACATCCACCGCGCCGGGAATCAAGCGCATCTGCGCGGCGAGCTTCTGCGCGATGCTAAAGGAAGCCGCTGCGTCGCGTCCCTGGATTTGCACGTCGATTGGGGCGGACAAGCCGAAATTCAGGACCTGGCTGGTGATATCCGCGGCCTGTGCGTAAATCGCGACACCGGGCATCCGCTGAGCCACAGTACTGCGAATCCGCTGGACATAGCCGAGACTCGGATGATGGCGGGGCTTGAGTTGAATCTGCAGATCGGCGTCCTGCGGTCCAATGCTGTCGGTCTGATAGAAGAGCAACGCCCAGTAGATCGGCAATCCGATATGGTCGGTCATGACGTCGAGTTCGCCAGCCGGAATAATCTGGCGGATGATGTGTTCGACCTGATCGAGCTGGCGCTCTGACTCTTCGAGGCGGATACCGGGTGGCACCCGCACGTGCAGGCGAATCTGGCCCGCATCAACGTAGGGAAAGAAGTCCTCACCAACCCCGCGCATCAGCAGCAAGGACGAACCAATCATCACGGCGATACAGATCATCACTAAAGCACGATGATTCAGCGCGGTCGTCAGACCGCGCTGGTAACGCTCCTTCATGCGATCGAAGCCGCGCTCAAATTTTGCAAGCCAGACGCCGAGCCGCCCGCCCATGCCCTGGGCGTCGGGGTCCTCGGGGAGCAAATTAATCGCCATCGTCGCGACCAGGGTTCGCGACAGCAGATACGACGTGAGCATCGCGAAGACGACTGCCAGCGCCAGCGGCGTGAACAGAAATCTGGAGACCCCACGCAGCATCAGCACCGGCGAAAAGACGATGCAGATGCTCAGCGTTCCGACCAGCGCAGGCATCGCGATCTGATGGGCGCCGTCGAGAATCGCGACGGCCAGCGGTTTGCGCAACGCGTGGTTGCGATGGATGTTCTCGACCTCGACGGTCGCATCATCGACCAGCATCCCGACCGAGAGCGCGAGTCCACCGAGCGTCATGATGTTGATCGTGTTGCCGGTGAGATAAAGGCCGGCGACCGAGGTTAGAATCGCCAGTGGAATCGAGGTGATTACGATTAGGGTGCTGCGCCACGAACCAAGAAAAATCAGAGTCATCAGGCCGACGAGGATCGAGGCGATGAAAATCTCCTGGAAAACATCGACCAGGGAATCTCGGACGAATTGGGACTGATCGAAGGCGAGAAAAATTCTCGTGCCCTTGGGCGCCAGCGCCTGGACGCGCGGGATCACGCTCTTGACCTCGTCGATGACCGTCAGAGTCGAAGCCGAGGCGTGCTTCAGGATGTATCTGAACGAGGCTCGACGGCCATTGACCCGTGCGATGTCGGTCTGGACCGCGTGACTGTCGCTGGCCTTGGCGACATCGCTCATGAAGACGGTCGCGCCGTTCTGATACTTGAGCGGCATGTGGTTGAACTCGTCGACTTTGACCGGGCTGCCGTTGAGCATCACCGCATATTCATAGTTGCCGAGCTTGATCGTACCGCCCGGCAGGATCACATTTGATGTTTGTAGCGAAGTGAGTACGTCCTGCGGCGACAGGCCTTTGGCGTAGAGCCGGTCGGGTACCAGGTTGAGCATGATCTGGCGGGTCGCGCCGCCGAACGGAGCCGGGCTTTGCAGGCCAGGCTGAGTGAACAAGAACAGCCCGACGAAATTGAACATGTAATCGTATAGCGCGGCGTCGGAAAGCGACTGGCTCGTGGCCATCAGGTCGGCAATCGGCACGTTGGTGGCGTCGAAGTCAAGGATGGTCGGCGGAGCGATTCCTTGGGGAAGGATATTGCGAATCGCGTTGGTGACCGAGTTGAGCTGCGATATGCCCAACGCCGTACTCGAGCCTTCTTGCATGTAAATCTTGACCACACCGATTCCGGTGAAGGAAGTTGACTCGATATGATCGATGCCGTTGACGGTCTGGGAAGCCGCCCGTTCGGTGATATTGACGATGCGCTGCTCCATCTCTGGGGCCGACATGCCCGGGTAGTACCAGACCAAATTGATTTCCGGGATGTTGACGGCCGGGAAGATGTCCTTGGGCATCGCGAAGAAAGCGGTCAACCCGAGCAGCATCATCAGCGCGGCCATCGCGACGATGGTGATGGGCCGCCTGAGCGCAAACGCGACAATCCACACGCGAGCTACTCCGCCGAACCGCCATATTCCCGCCCCTCGTCAGTGCGAGGCCTCTCGGGAGAGGCAGAATCTCGTTACGTCTCGATAAGCTTTGCCGTTCTGCGCAAAATCAGTCAAGCGCGAGCAAAGCCAAATCTTATCCGCCGGGACCACGCAAGGCATTTGGGCCTAGTCGTCCGCCCCTTGAAATCTCTTTTGAATCAATCTTTGAATTACGGCAAAAAGCATCGCGGTAGAGACTCCGAACGTGAGCATCCCGTTCGCCGCTTCAAGTGGCCCCAACATTCTCCAGGACGGGGACTTAACCACGTCGCCGTAGCCCAAAGTCGTATAGTTCTCTCCCGAATGGAAAAAGGCCGCTGCGAAGTCGGGGAATTCGCCGCAGTGCAAGAATAGTAGCGCCCAGAACATTGTCTTAACCAAGTGTGCGGCGAAAGCGGCCAGCGTGGCTCCGGCAACGATAGCTACGTCTTTCCAAAACGAAACACCGGCATATCCGCGCCGTAGTTCTTGGCGAACCAAATGAACAATCCCCAGCAAAGCGATCGCATGAATGACGACGGTGCATAAGGCCATCCCGACGCTGGCTATGAGCGGTAGTAAAATAGCCGTGCGGGACATCGATGAAACCATTCGTATGAGTTCGGCGGCGCATTACAGCCCGACCGCTGCTCATTCTACTTTCACCTGCTGACCTTCGAGTGGATCTCGGCGATATAGCCGCGCGGAAATCGCACCATGGCCGCATTGCGATCGTAGGCTTTGTAAGGGCCGACGAGAACCGCTACGCCGACAGCTTGAGCTTTGGAGAGGGTTTCCGAGAGATTAATGACCTCGTATCCGGTCACCTCTCGTCCATATGGATATCGCAGATGGCCATCCGTCACGAGGACGGCCACCTTTCCGAATTTCGATCGCACGCGGATTCGGCGATAAGTATCAGTCGGCCGCCCGATTTCGACGCCAGGCGCATGGGCATCATCCGATATGACTTCCCCATGAGAAAACGCCAGAAAGCTCGTGATGAAAGCTTTCACCGCATACACGGAGACGTAAACACGGTTTTCTGGGATCGTCTGGAGAGCAGTGTGAGATCGATAAAGAACTGCGAAAAATCGAGCTGATCCTGATCGATTTGCGGGCGCGGCCCGCCGACCCTAGCGGTCTCCCAATCGCTCATCAATTCGGAGAAAATACGCACGCTTTCGCTCAGGTGGAGATCGCCAAAGAGTAGATAGCGTTGCAACAGGTATCCGCCTGGGCTCTGGGGTTGCTGTCCCCAAAGAGGATTGTGAAAGCGCTCATAGCGTTCACGGATTTCACCGCCAAATGAGACGTACCAGTCTCCTTGCGCGTTGAGCGATATGTATTTAACTGGATCCCAGAAATCATTACGACATGACGGATCGCGGAGGTAAGTGAAGTCATCATCGGATCGAGTATCTGAATAATGTAATCCGGAAGGACAAGAAAAAGCAGCTTGAGTCCCTGTCACACTTAGTAGCACCATCGCGACGAGAGCAGCATCGACAAGCCAAAGGCTTGTTCGAACAGGACACCGACGCCGGATCTTACCTGAGAGCACCGAACTTGCCATCTTGCAAAGGACGCATCTGTTGCCGATTGGTCCGCAGATCTGCACCTAGCAGATTTGGCTCCTCAGGCGAGATCGAAGAGAAGGATTTCCGCCGTGCGTTGAGCCTCCAGCGCAAGCTCGGCCTCGGCGTCAATGGCTGCGCCGTCGCCAGCCGTCAGAGCATAACCATTGAACGTAATCGCCCCGCGGGCTACTTGGAGCCATGCGCGCCTTCCGCGAGCGAGACGATGGAGCAATCTGTCGGCGGGCTCAAGAATAGCGAGCAACATAGTTGCATCCTGATGAAGCTCCACCATTCCCGGTCCACCTTGCCTGGACGCAATTGGATGAAACTTTGCGCGCGCGGCTGACCGGTCGATCGCCTCCTGTTCATAACTGGGGGCGATGCCAGCTTGCTCGGGCATAATCCAAACCTGAAGGAAGTGAACAACTTCCGCACGCGAAGCGTTAAATTCGCTGTGCGTTATTCCTCGCCCAGCAGACATGCGTTGGACCTCGCCGGGACGAATGACCGACCCATTGCCAAGGCCATCTTTGTGCTCAAGCGCTCCCTCCAAAACATAGCTTAAGATCTCCATGTCTCGATGACTGTGGTTCGGGAATCCCGCCCCAGGCTGAACGCGATCCTCGTTGATGACGCGCAGCGCACCGTAGCCCATGAACGCTGAATCGTGGAAGTCGGCGAAAGAAAACGTGTGATAGCTCTCAAGCCAGCCGTGCTGAGCGTGGCCTCGTTCGCCGCCCTTTCGAATCTGAATCATCTCGATGTCCTTTATGAGCACTCAAGCGATCGATCCGGCACCCGGTTGCCTCGGGTGTTTTCCACGTACCCCGGTCGTGTTCGGGACGCTGCCAGCCCGCTCGATCCCCCGCAGTCGGAATCGCGCTGAGCCGGCGCCGCCAGCTGGTTATCGACCAGGATGTAACCGACGGTCATCGCCGTTACGAGTAGAGCGCCAAGGATCAATGGCGGTGCGGGCGACGGGATCCCGAATGCGCGGCAAGAAAAACCCAACGCGAAGGCCAGTAAAATCCCGATTGTCGATTTCACAGTGTATCCAATTGCATCAGGGTTTGCCCTGGCGGCAGTATACGGTCAGCAGTAACAAAGCCCGCCGTCATGGCGAGCAAGAGGCACGCCCCGATCAAGCGCGGAGGCGCCGGGGACGGAATATCGAAAAACCGGCATCCGGCACCGATGGCCAAGCCAAGAACGAGTCCGATGATGGCAGCAGCCACAATACTGCCCTCCTTAGAACGCCAAGCAATCGCAACCGAAATCCCACAAATGCCGCGGATGCCAAATGTGCGAACGCGATTGGCTGAGGCGCTTCGCCGAATGAAGATTCGCTGCGGCCTGTGCCGAAGGAGTTCGGCTATAACCGCCGTACTGCTTGACCGGCGACCAGTCGGGGCTTACCGGCAATGCTGGGGGCGAAAGCGTTGAGAATGGTTCATTGGCATAGACTATTTTGCCGCCCACTATCGTCAGCACGGATTCCAGATTTTTGATCTCGTCCTCGGGAATCGAAAAATAGTCGGCGGAGAGTACGCTGAGGTCAGCCAACTGGCCCGGTAAGATCGAACCCTTCTTGCCGTCCTCTGAAGAAAACCAACTGCTGCCGACGGTATACAGACGGAGCGCTTCCATCCGTTCGAGGCGGTTATCCTCCTGGTAGAGCGCGGTCCCGCCGATAGTCTTGCCGGTGATGAGCCAGTACAACGAAAGGAATGGGTTGTAGCTTGAGACTCGCGTTGCATCTGTACCCGCGCCGACAGGTACGCCCAACTTAAGCATAGTCCTGATGGGCGGAGTGCGCCTCGCTTGCTTCGCACCATAGCGATCGACGAAGTACTCGTCCTGAAACGCCAGCCGGTCCTGAACGGCGATGCCGCCGCCGAGTGCTTTGACGCGTTCGATGTTGCAATCTGAGATTGTCTCGCAGTGGTCAAAGAACCAATGAAGACCGTCGAATGGGACCTCGCGATTCACTTCTTCGTATACGCTCAGGGCGCACGTGATGGTCTCCTCGTAGGTCGCGTGCAGCAGCCGGAACGGCCAGCGATTCTCGGCGAGGTGCCGAACCACTGATTTTAGTTCCGCTCCCATCAACTCCGGCATTTCGGGGCGCGGTTCGAGGAAATCTTCGAAATCCGCCGCCGAGTAGACCAGCATCTCGCCCGCGCCGTTCACCCGGTAGAAATCATCGCCAGCGCCGGGCTTCGTCATCCGCGTCCACGACTGAAAGTCGCTCAACTCCTGTCTGGGCTTCTGAGTAAACAGGTTGTACGCTAGGCGGACGGTCAATTCTCCGCGCTCATGGAGCTCTCGCACGACTTCATAATCGTCTGGGTAATTCTGAAAGCCGCCGCCGGCATCGACGACGCTCGTGATACCGAAGCGGTTGAGCTCGCGCATGAAGAGCCGGGTCGAATTTAATTGGTCTTTTCGCGAGAGTTTTGGTCCCTTCGCCAGCGTGGCATAGAGGATCATCGCGTTCGGCTTGGCGATGAGCAGCCCTGTTGGATTGCCGTGGCGATCGCGTTGGATCTCACCGGCAGGCGGTAGAGGCGTATCTTTCGTGTAGCCGACGGCGCGTAAAGCCGCCGCATTTAGAAATGCACGATCGTACAGCTGGAGCACAAAGACCGGAGTGTCCGGTGAAACTGCGTTGATCTCATCCAGCGTGGGCATGCGCCGTTCCGCAAATTGGAACTCCGTCCATCCTCCTACCACTCGCACCCACTGCGGGGCAGGTGTCCGCGCAGCTTGCTGCTTCAGAATGCGAAGTGCGTCGGCGAGCGACGGCACACCATCCCAGCGCAACTCCATGTTGTAGTTGAGGCCGCTGCGGATCGGATGCATGTGCGAATCGTTCAGGCCGGGGATGACGTCCGGCCACCGCAGTCGATCACATTTGTCGCCGGTCCACGTCGCGGCAAAATCTCGTCACTGCGACCGACCGCACTGATCTTTCCGTCCTTAATAGCTACTGCTTCGACGAACGACGGGACGCCATTCGTTGCGATCTTGGCATTATGGATAATGCTGTCGGGCTGCATGCGCGTGGCTCCTTATTGACCTTTCGCAAAGACACTCCAGCTCAAACCATTATTTGCGTGCAGCAGCTGGCGACGGTATTACGTACTCGGGGAGCTTTGTTGGCGTCGCGCCGTGGACCATGGTGTTCGCGTACTCGACACCTACTCCGTATGCGCCGTAGTGAGTCTTCACGATGTCCATGACGGCGTTGTAGGTGTCTGTTTCCGCCCAATCGCGCTGCCATTCGAGCATCACTTGAAGTGAGGTGACCGGTTTCGCTCCAGCCTGGACGACGCGCTTCATCGCATTGTCGTGCGCAAGTTGACTCACGTCGCCGCAGCAGTCCTCGACGATACTTCGTAATTGTCGTGGATGGCTTGAATCGTCGACAGCGTGACGCAGGTCTCCGTCCACAATCCCGCCAAAACGATCTTTTTCCGACCGCTCTTTTAGATCGCGGCAACGAAGTTCTTGTCGTCCCAGGCATCCATCGAAGAGCGCTCGATGGGGACCTGGTTCGGAAAGACAGCCTTGATTTGCGGCCAGATATTTCCGCTAAAACTCTTGGTTTCCACCGTGCTCAGGACAACCGGAAGAGCGAACACTTTTGCCGCCTTCGCTAGTGCGACTGTATTGTTGACGATCGATTGGCGATCGAAGTTGGTCGGCGAATATATGCCTGCAAGCTGTACTGGAACCATTTTGCGGAGGCTGCCTGTCTCGCGGTCGAGCGAAGTCCGGGCACGCCGAACCTGCTGGCACTTCAAGACTGTATTCGGCGTCTTTACAACGGACTGGCACTAGGCCTCGTTTCCGAGATTTCCGGTTAGGTGCGGCAAGACTTCCCGCAACGTCTGCGCAACAATCATCCGTTTGGATAGGCAGGTCGCCCTGTCTACTCGTCACCTTTACGCTCCGGCATAGCACCTTTTCTCATCTGTTCTGGCTCGCGCCTTATCATTTCAATCAATTCTGTCGGCGACACAAAATCGTTTATCATTCTCCCAAAAAATCCCGACAAATAAGTAATCTCGCCATCCTCGAAGGTCGCTTTCACACCGCGCACTCCGCGTGTGCCAAAAATTTCATACGCGGGAATTCCGAGTTTCTTGCACGCTTCATCAAGATCACGACGAGTAGCAAGGTTCAATTGGACTCCGGAAGCCATCGCCAACGTCATGAAGGCGTCTAAATCGAATTGAACAAATATCCGAACGCGACCCATAATCAAGTCAGGAACATGCTTCCTTAACCCGACGGTGAGAGGCGTACCCCATTGCCCCCGCAAATTCTGTTCGATCAGATCGAGAATGGGCGGTTCTTTTCGAATAGCCTCTAGTTCCTCGACGACATGCTCGTCCGCTCCCGGGTCTTCGTCAGACACAAGCGGAGGCACATCGTCGTGTCGAATATGGTAAAGGAGGTGCGCGACACCCCTGGCACCTCCCTCAGCGACAAAGTTGTCTTCTCGGATTCCTATCAAGCGAAGGCATCCGTCAATTGTAACACCTGCGACCCCGTTGGCTTTCGCGCGTTCTGCCACTTCCCACACGGCCTCCAGGTAGCCGTCCGCGTAAAACATGTCCGGTGTCACCCGCATCTCAGCCTTGGTGTCTGAGAGGAACCCATGATCGGTCTCGATGACTCTCCTTAAGTTGGCTTCCCGTTGGCTCTGATTCACCATTCGCCGCGCCTGCTTCAGAGCAGCCGCACCATGGCGCATCTCGATCTCCCGTTCGTCCGTCAGCGAGAGTTCCTCCTTGGACTTCAACTTCTCCATGAGGATACCGTTCATTCGGCCTGACTTTAGTTCAACGAGCGCCACTTTCGAGCGTCGGGCGAGCGAAGATTTTCTTCTATGAGATCGCCGATTTGAACCACGGTTGTGAGGTCCGCAATAAGATAGAATTTGGCGCGATCCTCTGCGTTGAGTTTCGAAGCGACGGCCATGGTTTGGCGAAGTACATCAGGCTGAAGATCTCGGATTCGATTGTCGAGTATTAGCTGGCGAAGTACCCAAGTCTCCCGCCCGACGATCGTGTAGAGGATACCATCCACGATTCTCCGAAGGACGAGTTGCCTGTTTTTTAAGACCCTGAGCAGGAGAGGGACTGACTTTGCGGCGGGATCGCGGGCGACTCTGAGCCTCTTAAGCTCTCGCTTGGCAAACCCGATTTGGTCCTGTAGCGCGAGCACTTCGTTGGCAATTCTTTTTTGAGCCTTGTCGTATCCGTAGTGACAAGCGTGCATAAAGCGACGCCGAGCCCGCTCATTGGTCTTGATGTCTTCCATCTTGAAGCCATCCGAGCGCAGCCGGTCCAAACCCGTCGTGAAAGCGGTGCTCAGCACGGATTCTAAGAGAGGAGAGAACGGCGGAATCAGAGGGTGGTCCAGATCCATAGGCTGTCCGGGGACCGATTCACTCCACAGTAGCGGAGCTAGAATCAATTTGGGAGGAGAAGACGGTCGGCGCTCTGTGCTCGGAAACTGAGGGGGTGACCTGAAGATTCCTTCTGTCTCCTAACCAATTGTCTCCTTGACAGAGGCGAACAACCGACCAAAAAGTCTGGGTTGGGGGGTGCACAAAATCGGCCCCCCCCTATCTCTCTACCCGTCAATCTGGGACCAGGCTAACAAATCATTAGCTTTGGCGGAGTCCGTGGAGATTTGGGGGTACAGCTTGCCGCAAAGCGACACTGCTGTACGCATCTTGCTCAACATCCTTCGCTTCCGGCTCGCGAACCGCGAAGTGAGAGTCCAGGTCCACGAAGGGGTGCCGGAAGTACGCGACCGTTGGCAAAGGTTTTTGGGGGAAGGCGCTGAAATCGATGGCAGACTTCTCGAATGATCGAGTCGACAAAGCTTCACGTATTTCAACCTGTGGTATGAACTAATGGCTCGCCCGAACCGGCACCAAAACCGGCACCAGACGATTTTGCGCAATCGGAGAATCGCGTAAGTGCATGATTTTATTGGTGGGCGGTGCAGGTTTCGAACCTGCGACCCTCGGCTTGTAAGGCCGATGCTCTACCGCTGAGCTAACCGCCCACTCGACCGAATGTGCTTCACACAGGAAGACGACGATCTCGCATGCGAGAATCGATAGCGGCGAAGTAGTGGGCGGCAGGCTCGCGGCAGTGCGCCGCGAGCAATCCGGCAGACGACCTTCGAAGCGCGTAACCCGTAGCGCTAACCTATTGCGTCGTTGAGCGAGTCCTTGAGTTGCTTGCCGGCTTTGAACTTGGCCGAGCGGCTCGCGGCGATCGCGATTGGTTCGCCGGTTTTGGGATTACGGCCGGTGCGCGCTTCACGCGCGGACACCGAAAAGGTTCCGAAACCCGAGATGTTCACGCGTTCCCCCTGCTTGAGCGCGTTAACGATGTCGTCCAGCATGACATTAACCGCCTTCTCCGCATCGCCGCGATTCATACCAAGCTTGCTCGCCAGAGCCTCTACCATATCCGCTTTCGTCATGACGCTGTGCGCTTCCCCTCATGATTGCTCGGAAATAAGACGGGCGGACCGTCGAGTGTGTTCGGTCCGCCCGGTATTAGCTGATTGCCAGGCCCGCTTTCAGGATAGATTTGGCGGATGAGGCGGCGCCACCGTCTCGTCGTCCTCGTCCACTGCAGCTTCGTCTTTCTCCGTGTCGTCGGGCATGTAAAGTGGCGCCGCAACCCCAAGCGCGGGCTTGAGGAAGGCCTCCGGATCGGCGAGCACAAGCGCGCGCTTAAGCACGTCATCCATGTGATCGACTTCGATCAGGGTGAGCCCCTTGAGCACCTGCGCCGGAATCTCCGGAACGTCCTTGGCATTGTCGCGCGGGATCAGAATGGTCTTGATGCCGCCGCGATGCGCCGCCATGGCTTTTTCCTTCAGGCCGCCGATCGGCAGAACGCGTCCCCGCAGAGTGATCTCACCGGTCATCGCGAGATCGTTCTTGACCGGCACACGACAGAGCGCGGAGACCAGCGCGGTCGCGAGCGTGATGCCGGCGGAAGGTCCGTCCTTGGGAATTGCTCCCTCCGGCAGGTGAATGTGGATGTCGATCTTGTGGTAGAAATCGAGCTTCAGTCCCAGTTGCTCGGAGCGCGAGCGCACATAAGACAAGGCTGCTTGCGCGCTTTCCTGCATCACATCACCCAACTGTCCGGTGACGGTGAGCTTGCCGCGCCCCGGCACGATTGTGACTTCGACGCCGAGCAGCTCGCCGCCGAGCTCGGTCCAGGCGAGGCCGGTCGCCACGCCGATTTGCGGCGTGGTCTCGGCGATACCGAAGCGGAACTTGGTCGGGCCGAGATGCTTGGCGAGACTGGAGAGCGAGATTTTGACGTGCGCGTTGCGATCGGTCTTGACCACTTCGACCGCGACCTTGCGGCAGATCGAGGCGATCTCGCGCTCCAGATTACGCACCCCGGCTTCGCGCGTGTAATGTCGAATCACGCCCACCAACGCCTTGTCCGAAAACTCGATGTTCTCCTCCTTGAGGCCGTTCGCTTCGCGCTGCTTCTTGACCAGGTATTTTTTCGCGATCTGCAGCTTTTCAGTTTCGGTGTAGCCCGGCACCCGGATGATCTCCATCCGATCCTGCAGCGGGCGCGGTATACGATCGAGGGTGTTGGCCGTGGTGATGAACATCACCTTGGACAGATCGTAATCGCAATCAAGATAGTGGTCGTTGAAGTTGCAGTTCTGTTCGGGGTCGAGCACCTCCAGCAGCGCTGATGAAGGATCGCCTCGGAAGTCCGTGGACATCTTGTCCACCTCGTCGAGCAGCATCACGGGATTGCCCGACGTCGCCTTGCGCATGCTCTGGATGATCTTGCCCGGCAGCGCGCCGATGTAAGTGCGGCGATGGCCGCGGACCTCGGCTTCGTCGCGCACGCCGCCGAGAGAGACCCGCACGAACTTGCGGCCGGTGGCGCGCGCGACCGACTTGCCGAGTGAGGTTTTGCCCACTCCCGGCGGCCCGACCAGACAGAGGATTGGTCCCTTGAGCTGGCCGACGAGAGTCTGCACCGCAAGATATTCGAGGATGCGCTCTTTGACCTTCTCCAGGCCGTAATGGTCTTCCTCGAGGGTGCGCTCGGCCTCCTGAATGTCGAGCTTGTCCTCGGTGTATTCGAACCAGGGCAGCGCGATGAACCAATCAAGGTAGTTGCGGACGACGGTCGCCTCGGCTGACATCGGCGACATCATCTTGAGCTTCTTGATCTCGCGCTCGCATTTTTCGCGGGCCTCAGCCGGCATCTTCTTCTGCCGCAGCTTCTCTTCGAGTTCCTGGATTTCGTTTTTGAACTCGTCCTTTTCGCCCAGCTCCTTCTGAATCGCGCGCATCTGCTCGTTGAGGTAGTACTCCTTCTGGGTCTTCTCCATCTGCTTCTTGACCCGCGAGCGGATGCGTTTCTCGACCTCCAGGATTTCCAGTTCCGAGCGCATGTAGCCGAGGATGCGTTCGAGCCGCTCGGCGGGATTGACGCACTCGAGCAGCGCCTGCTTGTCTTCGAGCTTGATGCCGAGGTGGCCGACCAGCTTGTCGGCCAGGAAAGCCGGGTCGTCGACCGCGGCGATCGAGGTGACCATCTCGGGCGGAATTTTCTTGTTCAGGCGGACGTAGTTGTCGAAGGTGGTGTTGACCGAGCGCATCAAGGCCTCGACCTCGGTGCTGCGTTCATTGGTCTCTTCGATTTCCTCGACCTCGACCTGGAAGAAGTCCTCTTGCGCGACGTAGCGCTTGACGCGCGCGCGCTTTTTGCCTTCGAGCAGCGCCTTGACCGTGCCGTCGGGGAGGCGCAGAAGCTGCACCACAATCCCCAAAGTCCCGACCGTGTAGATGTCGTCGGGGCCCGGCTCAGAGACGCGGGCGTCCTTTTGCGCGACCAGCAGAATCGGCCGCTTGTTCGTTTCCGCGGCCTCCAGCGCTTTGATGGACTTTTGGCGCCCGACAAAAATCGGGTAAACCTCGTGAGGAAAAACGATTAGCTCGCGTAGTGGCAACAGCGGAACGATTTCACTCGCGGCATCACGATTATCTTTCTTATCGTTGCGGAAGAGCATTTCCGTTTATTCAGTCTCCTGCGCCTAAGCGGTCTCAGCGGTTTTCTGATAAACCAGCAAAGGTTGCTCCTTCTGGGTGACAACCTCCTCTGAAATCATGACCTCCTTGATATTCGGCTGCGATGGAATCTCGTACATCAGGTCCACCATGATGCTTTCCATGATGGCCCGCAATCCACGCGCACCCGATTTGCGTTTGAGCGCTTCGCGCGCGATTGCGCGCAATGCGCCCTGCGTAAATTTGAGATGGACATTCTCCATATCAAACAGCTTCTGATACTGGCGCACCAGGGCGTTCTTCGGTTCGGTCAGGATACGCACCAAGGCTTCCTCGTCGAGTTCGCCGAGCGTCGCGATCACCGGCAAGCGCCCGACGAATTCGGGAATCAGGCCGAACTTGAGCAAGTCCTCGGGCTGCACCTCGCTCAGCAATTCGGAAACCGAGCGCGGATCGCGACTGGAGAGATCGGCCCGGAAGCCCATCGTTTTGCCCGAGATCCGCCGGCGAATCAGGTCGTCAAGGCCGACGAAGGCGCCACCGCAGATGAAGAGGATGTTAGTGGTATCGACCTGGAGGAATTCCTGCTGCGGATGCTTGCGGCCGCCCTTGGGCGGGACACTCGCCATCGTACCCTCGACAATCTTGAGCAGCGCTTGCTGCACCCCCTCACCGGAGACATCGCGAGTGATCGACGGGTTGTCGCTCTTGCGCGCGATCTTGTCGATTTCGTCGATGTAAACGATGCCGCGCTGGCAACGCTCAATGTCGTAATCGGCGTTCTGCAGCAGCGACAGGATGATGTTCTCGACGTCCTCGCCGACGTAGCCGGCCTCGGTCAGCGAGGTGGCGTCGGCGATGGTGAAGGGCACCTGCAGAAAGCGCGCGAGCGTCTGCGCGAGCAGCGTCTTGCCGACGCCGGTTGGTCCAATCAGCAGGATGTTCGATTTTTGCAGCTCGACGTCGCCGGTGACCGACTGCGAATCGATGCGCTTATAGTGGTTGTGGACCGCGACCGAGAGAATCTTCTTGGCCCGCTCCTGGCCGATCACGTACTGATCGAGAACCCGCTTGATCTCGGCGGGTTTGGGCACCGCCGAACTCTGGCTGAAGGCTTCTTCGTTATCGGTCTCCTCCGCAATGATGTCGTTGCAGAGGTCAATGCACTCGTCGCAAATGTAAACCGTCGGGCCGGCTATGAGCTTGCGCACCTCGTCCTGGCTTTTGCCGCAAAAGGAACAGACGAGGTTACCCGAGCGGTCGTCATGCTTGGCCATAGTGGCTCCCGCGCTTCACTTGGAGGGCCTGCGGCTAACGATTACCTGATCAATCAGGCCATATTCAACCGCTTGCTCCGGCGTTAAAAAATAATCGCGGTCGGTGTCTTTTTCTATTTTGCGCAAGTTCTGCCCGCTGTGCTGGACAACGATATTATTGAGCTCCTCGCGGACGCGGATAATCTCGCGCGCCTGGATCTCGATATCGGTGGCCTGACCCTGCGCGCCGCCGAGCGGCTGATGCATCATGATGCGCGAATGCGGCAGCGCGTAGCGATGACCCTTCGCGCCGGCGAGCAGCAACACCGCCGCCATGCTCGCGGCCTGCCCTAGGCAGAGCGTCGAGACCCCCGGCTTGATAAACTGCATCGTGTCGTAAATGGCGAGTCCCGCAGTCACCGAGCCGCCGGGCGAATTGATGTAGAAGTTAATCTCTTTTTCCGGGTCTTCCGATTCGAGGAAGAGGAACTGCGCAGTTACCAAATTGGCGACGTCGTCGTTGATCGGGTAGCCGAGAAAGACGATGCGGTCTTTGAGCAGGCGCGAGTAGATGTCGTAGGCACGCTCGCCGCGTCCCGTCTGCTCGACCACCATCGGAACCAGACTGCTCATTCACTCCTCGGGATTCCCGAACGACACAGCATCGGGCGCGGCTACTCCGTAACAAAATTCTAACCACTTTACCGAACAGCGGCAACTAAAATGTCCGGCGGCGCGCATCTGTGGACTGCGCAGTCGCGCGTAGCCTGCTATTGGCGATTCAGAACGCGCACGCGCGGCAACGAATTCGGCGAGAGCGCGGCGCGTGGGCTTATGACGCATCGGGCTCGCCGGCGGCAGAGGCCTCAGCAGACGGCGGAACTTGCGCCGGCGTCTCGCCCTGCGCGCGCTGCATCAGGAGATCGAGCGTCTTCTCGCGGCGCATCACCTGCTTGAGCGCCTCGCGATTTTCCTCGCTGCGATAAAATTCGGCGACCTGCTCGCGCTGCTTGCCGGCGCTGCGCGTGACTATCGCGCCGACGCGCTCGGCGACCTCATCGTCGGACACCTCGACGTTTTCCTGGCCCGCGATTGCGTCGACGATGAGCGCACTGCGGGCGCGCTTCTCAGCCCGTCCCTTGGTCTCATCGGGGTTCTCGGTGGCCCGCTGATGCGCCGCCTCGTGCGGGATGCCCGCGGCTTCGAGCGCGTTGGCGGTCTCAGCCTCGAGTGTGCGCTGTTCGCGTGCGACCAGCGACTCCGGCAGCTCGATCGGATTGCGTTCGATGATCAGATCGATCAGCCCCTGACGGGCGCGCTGCTCAGCCTGCTGATGCGCGTGGGCTTCGAGGTCTTTGCGGATGGCGGCGCGCAGCTCGTCGAGGTTCTGGAATTCGCCCTGGTCCTTGGCGAACTCGTCGTCGAGCGCGGGCAGCACCCGCTCGTAGATGTCCTTGACCGTCGCGCGCCACTCGACGGTTTTGCCGGCCACCTCTTTTTCGAAGTAATCGGCGGGATAGCTGCGCTCGCGGCGGATTTCGACGCCGGTCGCCGCGCCGCGCAGAATCTCGTCGAGCCCATGCGCGGGTTCGCCCGGATTCACCCGGACGATGCGATCCTCGAATTTGGTTTCCGTCACCGGCTTGCCGTCGTCGAAGGCCTCGAAGCTGGCGACAATAAAGTCGCCGTCGGCAACGATGCTGCGCCCTTCGACTTTTTTCAGCGTACCATGACGTTCGCGCAGGCGTTCGAGCGCTAAGGCGACTTCGTCCTCGGCGACCGCGACGGTGGGCTGCTGCACCTTGAGATCCTGGTAATCCTTGACGACGATCTCGGGCTTGAGATCGAAGATTGCGCTAAAACGAAGCTGGGCCTTCTTGAGATCGCTCTCTTCAGTGACGATCTCCGGCTGCACGATCGGCGTGAGCGCGTGCTCTTCGAGCGCCTTGCCGGTGTACTCCTTGATCAGCTTCTGGATGACGTCACCGCGCACCTGATCGCCGAAGAAGCGTTCCAGGAGCGGGCGCGGCGCATGGCCGGGACGAAAGCCGCGCAACTGCACCGAGCGCCGTAGTTCGTTGTAACTCCGATCGAGCTCGCTGTTGATCTCGCGGGCTTCGAGTTCGATGGTCAACTTGCGCCGCAGCGCCGATGGGGTCTCGATATTGACGTTCATGATGAGCAATCAAGTAAACACGTGCGGTCTCAGGCGATCAACCGGTTGGCGGATAATCGACGACGCCGCGGACTGCCGCGCAAGCGGCGCTACCGCCGAAACTGCTCCCGTAAATCGGTGTCGCAGCCGCGACTATCCGCGTTCAATGAACGGGCTGGACTTCGGGGGCCGGAAAACCTACACTCCCCGCCGTAACCCGGCCTTGCGGCGCGGGCATTTTTTTGGCAACAGTGAGGCGGCAAAAGGGGTTCCTGGCCGCACTCAGTCTGTAGATCAACAGATCAACTCAAGGGAGACATTACTCGATGAGCGAAGCAAAAATTATTTTGCCCGCGTTGACTTCAAACCAGCTCTACATCCTGTGGGGAGTCTTGATCTCGGCCTTTATCGCGATCGGCTATGGGCTGGTGTTGGTGCGCACCGTACTAGCCGCGGACCCGGGGCCCAAGTCGATGACCGACGTAGCCGACGCGGTTTACACCGGTTCGATGGCTTACCTTAGCCGTCAGGTCAAGACCATGGTCTTCTTTGTCATCGCGATCGGGGTCGGACTGTTCTTCATGTACCGCAACGTCTATCCGGACCGACTCGACCTCTCGCTCGGGATCGCGATCGCGTTCGTGCTCGGCGTCAGCGCCTCCTACGGCGCGGGCTTCGTCGGGATGTGGTTGGCGGTCAAGGGTAACGTACGCAGCGCCAACGCGGCATTGACCAGTTTCAAGGACGCTATGGAGTTGGCCTTCAAGGCGGGCGGCGTCTCCGGTATGTTTACCGTCGGCCTCGGTCTGCTTGGCGCCACCGTCATCTTTCTGATCTATCAGCAGGACGCGATGAAGGTGCTGGTCGGTTTTGGCTTCGGCGGTTCGCTGGCCGCGCTCTTCATGCGCGTCGGCGGCGGCATCTTCACCAAAGCTGCGGACGTCGGCGGCGATCTCGTCGGCAAGATCGAGGCCGGCATCCCTGAGGACGACCCGCGCAACGCGGCGACGATCGCGGATAATGTCGGCGATAACGTCGGCGATTGCGCCGGCATGGCGGCCGACGTCTTCGAGTCGTACGAGGTGACGCTGGTCGCCGCGATCATCCTGGCGGCCTACGCCGTGAGCGACGCCGATTTCGTCAAGCTCTACGGCGCGGGCGCCGGCGCATTTGCGATGAAGCTAATTGTCTTTGCCCTGATTCTGCGCGCGGTCGGCGTCTTCTCCTCGATCGTCGGCATCATGGCGGTCAAGGCCCCCGTCGGCAAGATGGAAGATCCGATGAAGCCAATCAACCGCGGTTACTATACCTCGGCGATTGTGTCGGTCATCGGCTTCTTTATCGTCAACTACTTCTACATGACCGATCCGACGACCGGGCAGCCCGACTGGCGCTTCGCCATCACGGCGACGCTCGGGATAGTGCTGGCCGTTACTACGCTCTGGCTGACCAATTACTTCACCCATCCCGACAGCGGCCCGGTGATTGAGACGGCAAACTCCGCACGCACCGGCCCGGCGACTCTGATCATTTCCGGCATCGGCGAGGGCATGGAGTCGTCAACCTGGGCGGCGATGCTGATTGTGCTCGCGATCCTCGGCGCGATGGCGATCTTCCACGAATCGCTGGCGCTGCAATTCTACGGTATCGCGCTGACCGGCCTCGGCCTGCTGACCACGACCGGCTTCATCCTCGCGATGGATACTTACGGTCCGATCACGGATAACGCCCACGGCATTTTCGAGATGGGCGGTGTCCACCAGGAAGAGGCTTCGCGCGTACTTTCTTGGATGGACGCGATCGGCAATACCACCAAGGCGCTGACCAAAGGTCTAGCGATTGCAACTGCGGTTCTCGCCGCGGTGTCGCTCTTCCGGTCGTTCATCGACGAGGCCTCGCTGGGCTCGATGGGTGTTCAGATCAACGCGCCGGTGGTTTTCGTCGGTTTGTTGATCGGTGCGGCAGTGCCGTTTCTGTTCAGCTCGTTCGCGATCAAGGCGGTGGGCCGCTCGGCCTATCAGGTGGTGTTTGAAGTGCGCCGCCAGTTCCGCGAGCATCCGGGCATCATGCTCGGCACCGAGCTGCCTGACTACGGGCGGTGCGTCGATATCGTCACTGCTTCGGCGCAAAAGGAATTGCTCAGTCCGGCGATTCTGGCAATCTTCGCGCCGCTGCTGGTGGGCTTCGGTCTGGGCGCAAGCGCCCTCGGCGGATTTCTCGGCGGCACGATTCTGAGCGGCCAGTTGCTCGCAGTGTTTATGTCGAACGCGGGCGCCAACTGGGATAACGCCAAGAAAAAGGTCGAAGACGGCTATCTCGGCGGCAAAGGCACGGACGTGCATAAGGCCACCATCGTCGGCGACACAGTCGGCGATCCCTTCAAGGATACGGCCGGTCCGGCGCTGAATCCGATGATCAAAGTGATGAACCTGGTCGGGATCCTGGCGGCGCCGTTCGTGGTCAGTGAAACTCCGACCACGCAGATAAGCGTGACGGTGTTCGCGCTGATCGCGCTCGCGATCGCGGTCATCCTGTCGAAACGCGGCTCGATCGCCGAAGAAGACGCGCTGGCGCAGGCCAAGGTCGCCGCGTAAGCCTCATTCGTTCTACCGAACTACAACGGCCGCGCATCTCGACGATGCGCGGCCGTTTATTTTTCGCCGTAACTTGTGAGAGAGATCGCGCGAGCCTCGTAACCCTATTCTGCTTGCGACGACAACCAGGGTTCAGGCAACTGTGCACATGAATTTAGCGATTTCCTCAATTGCACACGCCAGGTTTTGCGCTTCGCTGCGGCCGGAGCTGACGCGCGGCTTGAACGAGTGATCACCGTCTTCGATCCACTTGACGCGGAGCCGCGCCGAGAGTTTGTAGCCGCCGACATCCTTGAGGCTGCCGAAGATGTCGCGCGTACCTTGCAGGATCAGCGCCGGAGTGCGTAGCGCTGCGAGATGCTTCACCCGGGCCCGCTCGGGTTTGCCCGGCGGATGGAACGGGTAGCCTAGGCAGACGAGGCCGCGCACACTCATCTCGTCGGCGACCATGCTGGCGATCCGTCCGCCCATCGACTTGCCGCCGATCACGAGCCGCGAGCCGCCGCCGAGGCGGGTAATCGCGTCGCGCCACGACTGCATCAGAATCGGCTCGCGATCGGGGGCGCCGCGTTTGCCGGAATCGCGCCGCGCCCGCATGTAAGGAAACTCGAAGCGCGCGACCCGCAGTCCGGTCGCGGCCAGCCCGGCCGCGATCGTATTCATAAACGGCGAGTCCATCGGGGCGCCGGCGCCATGTGCCAGCACGATCGTCAACGATGCCCGCGCGGGACCGTCAATCAGGAAATCGATTTCTGCGTTGAGCGTCTTCATTTCTATCGATTCGCGGGAGGCGCGAGACTCGAAACCCCAACGCGCCGGCGTGTATTCTTGGCGGATGGCCTTAAAGAAGCAAAGCCAGCTCGTTCCGGTCACGGCCGGAAGCACTCCACTAATCGCCCAGATGGCCGAGGACGATCGTTATTTCAGCGACGTCTATCATCATCTGCTGACCTCCTCATGGCCGTTGCTGCTATTGCAGATTTCCGCGGCGTTCTTCGCCGCTAACGCGCTGTTCGCGCTCGTTTATCTGCTCGATGGCGGCATCGAAAACGCCCGCCCCGGTTCCTTTTCCGACGTCTATTTTTTCAGCGTCGAGACCATGGCGACGATCGGTTACGGCAGACTGACCCCAATCACCCTGTTTGCGCACATCGTGATGAGTATCGAGGCGCTCACCGGGTTCATCTTCCTGGCGCTCGTTACCGGCCTGATCTTCGCCAAATTCTCGCGCCCGACCGCGCGCGTGCGCTTCAGCCATAGCGCCGTGGTCTCGCGTCGCGACGGCGTGCCGAGCCTGATGTTCCGCATGGCCAATGTGCGCGCGAACCAAATCGTCGAGGCGCAGGTGCACGTCGTCTTCTCGCGCCAGGAAAAGACCCTCGAGGGTGAGCCGGTGCGCCGCTTTTACGATCTGGACCTCACGCGGAAAAATAATGCGATCTTCGCCTATTCATGGACGGTCATTCACCCGATCGTTGAGAACAGTCCGCTGTATGGGGCGAGCGCGGAGGCGCTCGCCGCGGCCAATGCGTGGATCGTGGCATCCGTCACCGGCCTTGACGAAACCTTCTCGCAGACTGTCTACGCCCGCATGTATTACGGCAACGCCAACATTCGTTGGGGTGCGCGCATGGCCGATATCATGGTGAATCTGCCCGACGGCAGTTTCGCGCTGGATTTCGCCAGGTTCGATGAGATCGAGCCGGTCGAGCTGCAACTCGACGATGCCGACTCGGCTCCAGATCGCGCAGGAGCGCGGCCGTGAGAAACTTAGGAGACATTACCGCGCGCGCGGAACAGTGAGCTACACTCCCGCGACGGAGGCGCTTTCGATGGCTGAACAACAGGATCTACTGGTTGAGCGTCGCGACGGGGTTTTGTACCTGACGCTCAATCGTCCGGACCGGATGAATGCGTTGAGCGCACCGATGGTGGCGGGCCTGCTCGGCGCACTGCACGCCGCGGCGCACGACGCCGAGATCGGCGCCGTCGTGCTGACCGGCGCCGGACGCGGCTTTTGCGCCGGCGGCGACGTCGCCCGCATGCGTGATCGTAACGAAGCCGGCGCTGGAGCAGGTGCGGCCGAAGGCTTCGAGCTGGGAGAGCGCATCGCGCAGACCCGGCGCGGCGAGGAAGTTACGGTCCTGCTGCACGAGATGCCGCGGGTCACGATCGCCGCGGTCAACGGTGCGGTCGCCGGCGCCGGCCTCGGCCTCTGCCTTTCCTGCGACATCAGGATCGCGGCGGATAGCGCTCGCTTCGGCACTGCGTTTGCGCGCGTCGGTTATTCGGGCGACTGGGGCGGCAGCTACTTCCTCACTCAGTTGGTCGGTTCGGCGAAAGCGCGCGAGCTCTATTTTTCCGCCGAGCTGATCGACGCTGCGGAAGCGCTGCGACTCGGCCTGGTGAGCCGCGTCGTCCCGGCCGCGACACTGATGGAAGAAGCCGGCAACTATGCAAAAAAGATCGCGGCTGGCCCGCGTGTCGCCTTCGGCTATATGAAGGGTAATCTGAACGCCGCGATGCACGCCGATTTGCGCACGATTCTCGATCGCGAGGCGGTCGGGCAGGCGCTCACGAGCTTGACCGAGGATCACAAGGAAGCCGTCAAAGCCTTCCTCGACAAACGCGAACCCAGGTTCCGCGGCCGTTAATTGGAACAAAGGCACTTGCAATGCTGAAAACGCAAATCTGTGAGTTGTTCGGGATCGAATATCCGATCATCTCGGCCGGGATGGGCGGGGTGGCGCTCGCCGAGCTGGCCGGCGCAGTCTCCGAAGCGGGCGGCCTCGGCACGGTTGGTCTCGCCGCGTTTGGGCCCGAAGCGATGCACAACGAGATGGCGGCGGCGCGGCGGCGCACGACCAAACCGCTCGCCGCCAACCTGATCATTCCGTTTCTCCGCCCCGGTATCGTCGAGGCGGTGGTGCAGACACCAATCGAGGTTCTGACCTTCTTTTGGGGCGATGCGCGCGGGCACGCCACTTCGATTCGCGCGGCGCACCGCGCCGGCATCAAGGTGATGTGGCAATCGGGAACGGCGGACGAGGCGCGCTGGGCCAAGGAAGCCGGCGCCGACGCCGTGATGGCGCAGGGCTTCGAGGCCGGCGGCCATGTGCGCGGCACGACGACGTCGCTCGCGCTGATTCCCGAAATCCGCGACGCGATCGGCGATCTGCCGCTGGTCGCGGCAGGCGGCTTCGCCGACGGCCGTGGACTCGCTGCCGCCCTCGCGCTCGGTGCCGACGGCGCGGTCTTTGGCACTCGCTTCGCCGCCTCTGATGAAGCTGCCACTCATCCGGCCTACCGCGCGCGCCTCCTCGAGGCCAACGCGCGCGACACGATGCATACCACGCTCTTTGATATCGGCTGGCCCGACGCGCCCCATCGCGTGCTACGGAGTAAAGTCGTGGAGCGTTGGGAGGCGGCCGGACAGCCGCCGTCGGGCCAGCGACCGGGCGAAGGCGAAACCATCGCCACCTCGAGTCGCGCCGACGTCGAGATTCCTTTGGTCAGTTACACTGTGATGCCCCCGGCGGACTATCTGGAGGGTGACATCGAAGGCTTGCCGTTCTATGCCGGCCAGTCGTGCAGCCTCGTCCGCGAGATCCTGCCGGCCGGTGAGATCGTCCGCCGCATCGCCGCGGAAGCCTGCGAGGTGATCCGCGAGCGACTCGCTCCACTGGCGCACTAAAACAGTTCGGCGGCGGTCCAGCTCTTATCGCCTTGCGCGACGAGCCTTAACCGCTACCGTGCGTTCGGTGGGTGGCCAAGTCCGCGAGGCTCAGTCAAGGACTAGACTCCGCCACCCCTTGGCGCAGCTTGTTCATCACTTGGGCGAGCGTCTTGGTGTAGCGCTGCTTTGTCCAGCCTTCCTTGGTGCGCATCTTGAGCCAGCCGAGCTTGATCGCGTCGGCCTTGTTGCCCATCTCACCGGTCGAGACCTCGATTACAGCGCGTTCCTCCGGCGTCAACGTCGCCAGCAGCTGGGGTTTGAGTTCCTGCAAAAATCCGGCTTTGAGGTCGAGATCGATCTTCATCTGGATCACCGTTCCATCGTGGCGCACGCCTGGTCTCTGCAGCCCGCGCCGCCTCCGCTGAGGATCACCCTATGCGCTGTCGGGAAATTCGCAACCTCGCGATGAGGCCATAACCGCCGCGCCGCATGAGTAACAGGGTTCGCCACGGCGCGCGATGATGCTACGATCTGATCCGCTATGCGCATGCGCGGAACTGTTGCAATCGCGTTGGGCGCAACGCTGGTTTTGCTTGCCCTCACCGCCGTCGCGCCGACGGCGTGGGCCGCCGACCTGACGGCTGCGGGCGCGCCTGCGGCGCCATCAATCCCGTCCGGCAACACCGGTGAGAGTAATGCCGCCAAGGCCCGCGCGCTAACCGCGACGGCCATTAATCTGACCGACAGCGACCGCGCGGTGAGTATGCTCTGGCAGGCGACCGCACTCGATCCGTCCTTCGAGGAGCCCTACCTCTACCTCGGACTCTACTACAACTCGCGTTCGCAATTTGATCGCGTCGTGGACGTGTATCAGAAACTGGTAAAAAGCCATCCGAATGAGACCAGCGCATGGCTCAATATCGGTGAAGCGTACATGTCCTTCACCCCGCCGCGTTTCAACGCGGCGTTGCCCTACTACCACAAGGGCTTTGAGCTGGATCCAAGCTCGGCTTTTGCGGCTTTCCGGCTGGGCGAAATTTATGCGCAGCTAAACAACCGTCCGGAAGCGCTCAAGTATCTGCGGCTGGCCAGCGCGGCGCGCGCGAAAAATCCGGAGATCGCCGAACAGGCCGACCATCTGATCCATCAGATGGGCTCGTAGCTAGGGCGATGCGGAGGTCGCAGGCGGCGGCAGCGCGGAGTGGCTTTGCGACTCGACGTTTTGCGACGCAACGATGGTTTGCGCCTGCAATCGCATCGACGGCGGCACGAAATCACGATCCAGCAATACCTGTTGATCGGGCCGCAGACCCGCTCGGATTTTTACATAAGCGGCGACCATCAGGTCGCGCTTCTTCTGCTCGAACTCGCGCTGCGCATCACCGATCCGCTCACGCGCCTGGCGAATCGTCTCGCCGGCCTGCTCGCGCTGTGTAGTGGTGAGCTTGAGCTCGGCGCTCATGCGCTGGAACGGCGCTTCGACCGGCGGATGCAGCAGCTTGAACTGGTACGCAATCCGGCTGCCGGCAAAGCCGATGAAGGCGCCCGCCAAGAGCGCCGTAGCAATCAGTCGCCAGTTGAATTTAGCTTGCAAAGCCGTGCTCGCGCCCCTGACCAAAATCAAGTTTGCTGCCCTCGGGCGCGGCTGAATCGCGCTCAAGATCATCGCGGCCAAAGAGGTTGTCGATATCCTGAGTTGAGTTCGTCACTGCGGAACCGCCGCTGTTAATCGCGTCCTCCAGCGTGACCCGCGGCGGCGCCGAAAAATAGAGCGCGACCGCGGCTGCCGCACCCATGACAAAGGCGGCCGCGAATATTCGCCGGCGCTCGGCCCTAACACTCCCCCCGGGCCTCGCCGCCGATGGCTCCGGCGGGTTAGACGCAGCTTTCAGATGCTCGCGCCGACGCTCGGGCGGCGCGCCATGCAACACCGGCGCGGTCAACGCGAAAACGCGAAAGGAATGGTCACAACTATCGCAACCCCACAGATGAGTCAGCAACGCGCCGCGATCATCCTCGCTCAGGCTTCTGCGCCAGAAACCGGCGAATTCTCTCCTGGCTTCGAGACAATTCATCGTGATCTTACGCCTCGACTGCGCGGCAGAATCTGTTCCGCGCGCCGACGCATAAGCTGACGTGCGCGAAACGCGCGAATTTTAACCTTGGCAGCGCTCCAACCCATAATCTTCGCTATTTCTTCGATACTCAAATCTTCGCTTTCTTTCAACGTCATCACAACCCGGTCATCTGGACATAGACTCTCTAACAATTTATGTGCCAAACTTCGAGCAGCAGTAGCTCCCTCCGCTTGCGCAATGATGTTTTCCGGCGTCGTTTCGTTGACCAGTTGCGCCCACGACTGTTCCGCTTGCCCTAGATCCGCAATCAAGTCTTCTGGACGGCGTCGGCGACGTCTAAGCTCATCATAGCAGACATTCACTACAATAGCCCGCAGCCAGCTACCGAAAGGCAGTTCGGGCCGATAACTTCTCAATCCGGCGAAGGCTCGAAGAAAGCTTTCCTGCGCCAGATCGCGAACGATCTCACGATCTGAAAAGAAGCGATGACAAATTCGCTCGGCTTTTTCCCGATGACGCGACGTTAATTCACCAAACGCCGCGGCTTCCCCCGCCACGGATTCGCTTATCAGCTCCTCGTCGGTTCTGACAATCACGCTCTGCGCACGCGCGTCTACGGCATGAAGGTTGAACATACCTAGCGAGAAGTACGTTCCTTCAATCGCCGTGGTTTCACTTCTGTAGCGGTCGTTTATGTATCATTGCTGATATACAAGTATCATTGCCGCGCGGTCGGCGGCTGGGATCAGCGCTCGTTGCTTCTAGCGGGTGCATTAAGCCCGGCCTGCGCCACGTCCGCGGGAGTATCGAGATCCATCAGGATTGCGGGGTCGGCGGTCTCGAAATGACCGACTCGCGACGGCTCTGCATGCACTACCGCCCGTGCTCCCTGTTCTTCCGACGCCGCGAGCAATTCGTCAAAGAGCGCCCGACCGAAGATCACCGGATGACCTCGTCGATCCTTATAGCGCGCGATCACAATCGGCTTGCCGCTACGTTGATACTCGGCAACTATGCCGCTGAACGTCGTTGGAGCAACCATCGGGTGATCGATAAGGTGAACCATCACGGCAGAGGCGGTCGACGCGCTCGCGCGCAACCCCGCCTTCAGCGACGACAACTGTCCCCGCGCAAATTCGTGATTCTCGACGATCGTCACCCGCGCATCGAGCGGGGCGGCGGCGCGCGTCTCGGCTGCGTGCGCACCGATCACCACGGTCAGGTGCGGGACCGCGGTCAGCATCGCGGTTACGAGCCGAGCGAGATAGGTCTCCGCGCCGATCTTGAGTAACGGCTTGGGGAAACCCATCCGCCGCGACTCGCCGGCGGCCAGCAGGATGCCGTGAATCTCGCTTACACCGTGAACTTCGCCTGCCACGGGCGGCGCCTCAGCGGGTCGGGCGGAGACGGCCGTTCTTGACCCCGAGGGTCAGCTCGTCGCGCCGTCCGCGCCGGCGCTCGCGGATTATCTCCGCCATGATCGAGACTGCGATCTCCTCGGGCGTATCGGCGCCGATATCCAGCCCCAGCGGCGCGTGAATCTCGTCAAGCCGCAGCGGATCGATGCCGTCTTTTTCCATTCGCTCGAGCGTTGCCTTGACCCGCCGCCGCGAGCCGATCATCCCGATGAAGCAGCCCGGTTGTCTGAGCGCGGCGCGCACGGTCGCGTCGTCGAAGGCGTGGCCGCGCGTCACCGAGAGCAGATAGCAGTTGTGGTCGAGCGATAGCGAATCGATCGCGGCGGCAAATGGCTTGACAATAATCTCGTCGGCGCTCGGAAAGCGCTCCCGATTGGCGAACGAGGCGCGATCGTCGATAACCGTTACGCTGAAACCGAGCATCGTCCCCAGCGCCGCGAGCGGCTGCGCGATATGTCCGGCGCCGACGATAATCAGGCGCTGCACCCCGCTGACCGGATCGACAAAGACCCGCGTGGCGCTCGCGCCGTCGGCCCGCACCGCGCGGTTCAGTCCGCCGGCGGCATCGATTTCCAGAAGTCCGGCGACACCGTCGCGCGCGCGCGTTCGCAGTTGCTCGAACGCCGTCGGACTAAGCCCGCCCAGCTCGGGCGGCACCCGGCCGTCCAGCGGATCGATCAGGACCTTCGCGCCGGGGGGTAAATCGGTTTTGCCGCCGGCTTCGATCAGACTGAGGATCGCGGCCGGACGCCTTTGCGCCACCGCGTCGGCCAGCCGCTGCGCCAGCGCACGATCGTCGCGCGGCGACCATAGATTGATGAAGACCTCCATGATCCCGCCGCAGGTCCCGATCTCCTGCTGATCGAGGTCGCCGGTCAGATCAACTTCCGCGAGCCGCGCGCCGACCCCCTCGTCGAGCAGCAGCCGCGCCTTGCGGAAGACCTCCGCTTCGCCGCATCCGCCGCCGATCGTGCCGAACTGGCCGTCGCTGCGCACGATCATCTTGGCCCCGACCTCGCGGGGGGTCGAGCCGCGCACCCCGATCACGGTCGCCAGGGCGAACGGGCGCTCGCTCGCGAGCGTGCGCGCCGCCTCCGCCCAGATTTCGTTCGACTGCGCCATCAGTCCCATTCTGACGCAACTCGGACGGCGCATTCCAGTGGCCGAGGACCGGGGCCCGCTCGGCACCCGCAGAGGGCGCAATTGTGAGCTTCTATTCGTGAGTGCGGGATGTGGTTCCGCGCGGATTCGGGCGACCGGTCTCTTCCTCCGCCAGGGAGTAACGGGCGAGCATCCGATAGAGTGTCGAACGCGAGATGCCGAGCAGGTCGGCTGCGCGCCGGCGATTCCCGTCGGTCTCCTCGAGCGAGCGGACCAGCGTGCGTTTGATCACCTCGTCGAGCAACAGGGGCGTATCGCCGGCCTCGGCTTCAGCCGGCGGCGGCGCGGCGGGCGAGATAACCGCCGCCACCATGTCTTTCACCAGCGACTCCTCCGCCGCTTTTGCGGAGGCAACGGCCCCGGCGCGGTCCGGGGCCGGGCGCTCCTGGCTCCGCACGACCTGCTCCGGCAGCGCCTGAATGTCGATCCGGTCCTGTTCGGCGAGCATCACCGCCGATTGCAGGGCGTGCGAAAGTTCGCGGACGTTACCGGGCCAATCGTGAGCTTTTAGCGCTGCCAGCGCGCGCCGCGCGATGAGGTGGATATGTTTGCCGAACAAGCGGTTGTAGTGCGCGACGAAATGCGCGACCAGCGCCTCGAGGGCCTCGTTCCGCTCGCGCAGCGGTGGAATCGTCACCGCCGTCGCGCTCAGCCGATAGTAGAGATCGTCGCGAAACGTCCCCTCCTTGACCATCGCACGCAGGTCGCGATTGGTTGCCGCGATCAGCCGGATATCGACCTTGTAGCTCTGCGCCGAGCCCACCGGCTGCACTTCATGGGTTTCGACCGCGCGCAGCAGCTTGGGCTGGAGCCGCAACGGCAGCTCGCCGATCTCGTCGAGGAATAGTGTCCCGCCGCTGGCCGAACGGAAATAGCCCAGCGCTTCCTCGCGCGCGTCCGTAAACGCTCCGCGCACATGCCCGAACAACTGCGACTCGGCGAGGCTCTCGAGCAGGTTCGAGCAGTTGAACGTTACAAACGGTCCCTTCGGCACCGGCCCCAGAGTATGCAGCGCCCGCGCCACCAACTCCTTGCCGGTCCCCGATTCCCCATGCACCAACACCGTTGCCTTATAAGGACCCAACCGCGCGATCGTCTTCAGAACCCGCCGCATCCCCTCCGACCCCACCACCATCCCGCCCAGATTCTCCGCGCCCGCCCCGAGGTTCTCGACCTCCAACCAATCGTCCGGCGATTGCTCCTGCGAGTCGGCATTATCCGGACGCACCGCGAGTGCAGAAGGTTCGATTGAAGGGGCGTCCGCGGCGCCTTCTTCCAAGGATGAAACCGCAGCGTTAACGGGAAGTCGGTAGCTTTCCAAATGGCACTCTCCACCCCAGCCGGGCCGTTGAGCATTGGCCAGCTTGCGTGGAGCAAGTCGGAGGCCATTCAGGGCGCCAAATTGAGCCTCAATGTCCGGTTCTAAGGCGGCGCAAGACGCCAAATTATTGCCACCTGACGATGAATTGCCTGCCGGAAACCCTCCGCGCCAGTCACCTAATCGCCGATCAGGTCGGCGAGCACCTGACCGGCGTGATCGCGCGGATTCACCTTGTCGTAGATGCGTGAAATCTTGCCCTGCTCGTCTATCAGGACGCTGATTCGCGCGGCGTGCCGAGCCTGAGCATTTGCGCAAGCTCCGTAGGCCATGCCGAGGGTGCGATCGACGTCGCACAAGAGCGGGAAATTGAAATCGTACTTGCGCGCGAAGGCGGCATTGTCCGCGACGCTATCGAAGCTGGCGCCGAGCACGGCAACATTGTTTTGATCGAAGTCGGCTTTCTGGTCGCGGAACCCGCGCCCTTCGACGGTTCAGCCAGGGGTATCAGCCATCGGATAAAACCAGAGCAGAACCTTGCGGCCGCGCAGCGCGCTGAGCGACTGAGACTTCCCTTCGTGCGTCATCATGGTGAAGTCCGGCGCCGGATCACCTGGTTTGAGCGCCATAGCTCATCGCCTCCTTCTTATCGATTCCTGTTCTTAATTGAGCATGGCGCGCAGCCGCGCTATACTGTGTTCACAAGTGGGGTCGCCGGGTGCGATTTCCAGCGCGGCAGCAAATTCCGCGATCGCCTGATTGATCATGCCCTTCGCTTCGTACAAGCGCCCGAGATTCATGAAGGGAAACTGCCGCGGTTCGTAACGCGCCGCGCGCTTGGCCTTATTCAGCCATTCGATCGCTTCGTCGAGCTTGCCCTGATCGATCAGGTAGGCGCCGATATCGTTGTAGGGATTGCCAAACTCCGGATCGACCGTGATCGCTTTGCGGCACTCCGCGATCGCCTCATCGATACGGTCGAGAAAGCGATAGGCCCAGCCGCGAAAGGTATAGGCCTCTGCGGTCGGATGCAGCTTGATCGATTCCGAATAAAGCTCGATCGCACGCGGCAGATCGCCGCGCATCTGATGAACGTAACCCGCGCGCCACAGCTCGAGCGCCCGTTCCTTAAGAAGCTCCTCCGCCATCGGAAGAGCGTTACGCAGCGAGGGTCCGATCGTCAAGCACCGAACCGCGCAAAAGATTAACCCCCAGTGGCGCTCAACTGTGTGCTGATAGAAGTGACCAGCTTACTGAGGTCTGTGCCCATGGTGATGTAGGTCGCGTACACAGCGACGGCCACCGCCGTCACAATGAGTACATACTCAGTCATCGATTGACCTTTCCGCAGCCCACGAACCTTCGCGCGCACTACCCTCAGTGTCACGTACTGCTTTAGCAACCTGTTCATCGTGTGACTCCCGTGCTGCGCTCGACTACCACTTCTGAGGCTGACGCTGACACAGAGTCGGAACAGCGGTGGTGCAATCGTCAAGCGCCGCCGCCAACGAGACTGGCCGCGATCGCGCGCGGCGGCGCAATCGCGGCCAGTCGTTTGAGGTAACCGGCGACGCCGCCACGCTGCCGGTGCAAGCAATCAGCTCGCGGTCAGCGACGTGTCAACCGTACCGACCAGCGTCTTGATGTCCGTGCCCATCGTCTGATACGTCGCGTAGACCGCGACGGCTACGGCTGCCAGGATGAGCGCATACTCTGTCATCGACTGGCCTTTGCGTGGCGTAGTCACTCGCGCACGCAGCGTGTCCATTCTCGCATATAGCTTCAGCAACGTATCCATTGTTTGTCTCCTCTCCCTCTTTTCGACTGCCAGTAGTGATTTCTGGCGTTACCTGATTCTGAGCACGCGACGTGCCAAACGGAGCGCGAGCGTGCAGCCGCGTGTTTCTTGGTGTTTTTGCTGCTGCCTCTGCTTCGACGCTTTTGCACCGCTCATAAAGCGTTGATATTGTCCGGCTTCGAGACATCGCTTTGTCGCGAGGATGTATATGCTGCAAAATCCAAGCTGGCGGATCGAAGGCGACTATTTCGAATCCTGCAATTGCGAGTTGCTCTGCCCCTGCCTGCTCTCTCACGCACAGGCCAGGCCGACCGAAGGACACTGCGACGTCGTGCTCGCGATCCATGTCGCGCGCGGCGACTGCGGCGGCGTCGATCTGACCGGCCTCAACGTCGTTCAGGCCCTGACCACGCCGGGCCCGATGGCGCAGGGCAACGGCACGCTCGCGGTCTATGTCGACGACCGCGCCAGCGAGGCGCAGCGCGCCGCGCTCGAAGCGATCTTCACCGGCAATGCGGGCGGCCCGCCGTCGCTGCTGGCCGGGATGGTCTCCAAACGGCTGCCGACGAAAAGCGCGCCGATCAACTTCTCCACCACTGGCAAGAGCTTCAAACTAGCGATCGCCGGAATCACCGACGTGACCGTCGAAGGCGTTACCGGAGCAGGCGGTCAGGTGGTCTGGCTGGATAACGTCGGCCATCCGTTTTCGTCGCGGCTGGCCGCAGCGAAAGCCACCGAGAGCAAGTACAGCGATCATTCTCTGAGCTTCGATAACTCGGGCCGCAATGGACACTTCTCCGCGATCAGCTGGGTCAATAGCTGAGCAGGCCGGCGCGACAGAGGATCGTCCGATCGCGCCCGCCCGATCGTGGCGCGATCGCCTCGCGCTCTGGCTCGGACTCGGCGGAGTGACCGTTCTCGCCTGGCTCTACCTCGTCTGGATGCCGATGTCGGCCAGCAACTTCGGCGGCTTCGGCAGACGCCTCCTCGGCGCCACCTCGCCCGAGGTCGCCAACGCCTGGATTATGTTTCTGATGTGGGCCGTGATGATGGTCGCGATGATGCTCCCCAGCGCCGCCCCGATGATCGAAACTTACGCCCGCGTCGCGCCGGCGCGCGGCGGTTCGCTCGCCCGGGTCTGGATTTTCGCCGCCGGTTACGTGGTCGTCTGGACCATTTTCAGCGCGCTCGCGACCGCCGCGCAGCTATCGCTGCAACGCCTCGGGATGATCAACAATGCGATGACCGCGACACCGATCCTCGCCGCCCTGCTGCTGCTGGCGACCGGCCTCTACCAGCTCACTCCGCTGAAAACCCTCTGCCTCAGTCAGTGCCGGAGTCCGCTCGGCTTTCTGATGACGCAATGGCGCGAAGGCGCATCAGGCGCGCTGCTGATGGGCCTCCGCCACGGCGTCATCTGCTTTGGCTGCTGCGCGATGCTGATGGTTCTGCTCTTCGTCTTCGGCGTCATGAATCTGACCTGGGTGGCGGCCCTGAGCCTACTCGTCCTGCTCGAAAAGGCGCTGCCGGTCGGCCGCCTGATCGCGCGCGTCAGCGGCGTCGCGATGCTCGCGGCGGGCATCGCGCTGCTCGTCCGCGTCGCCGGCTCTCTTATTGCCTAATCGCAAACACTTCGGTGACGCTCTATACCGTCGGCCATTCGACTCATCCGATTGAGGTTTTCCTCGCGTTCCTTGCGCGGCATGAGATTGCGATTCTCGCTGACGTGCGCTCCTATCCCGCGTCGCGCCGCTGGCCGCAGTTCAACCGCGAGACGCTGGCGCATTCGATCACCGATGCGGGCCGCGAATATCGATGGCTTCAGGCGCTCGGCGGACGGCGTCACTCGAAGCAAAACGCGTCACCGCATACCGCGTGGAAGGTCGCGGCCTTCCGCGCCTACGCCGACTACGCTGACGGTCCCGCCTTCGCCGAGGGCCTGGCCGAACTGATCGCCAGCGCATCCGCGCGCCGCACCGCGATCATGTGTTCAGAGGGTCTATGGTGGCGATGCCACCGGCGGATCATTTCGGATCAGATGACTATCCGCGGATGGGAGGTCATCCATATTCTGCCTGACGGCAAATTAGTCGCGCACACTCTTCCGGACTTTGCGCGACGCGACGGCGAGCGCCTCATCTATGATGCCGGCCAACCCCCGCTCGACTTGTCCTAGATGCGCGCCGAATCCGCGGGCTCGGCGATCACCCGATGCTCAAGATGGCCAATCTGATCGATCTCGATCCGCACGACGTCGCCGGCCTTGAGCCATTTCGGCGGCTTCATCGCGCCCGCGACGCCGCTTGGCGTGCCGGTCGAAATCAATGTCCCGGGTTCCAGCGTAAAGACCGTCGAAAGCACCTCGACCAGCTCGAAACAATTGAAGATCAGATTGCGCGTGTTCGAATGCTGGCGCAGCTCGCCGTTGACGAAGGTCTTGAGTTCGAGCGCATGCGGGTCGCCCAGCTCGTCGGCGGTGACGATCCACGGTCCGATCGGCCCGTGGGTATCGAACGACTTGCCGAGCGTCATGGTCGGCGCACGCCGCTGCCAATCACGCACGCTGACATCGTTGACGATGAAATACCCCGCGATCACCTCGCGCGCGCGGTCGCGTGGCACATGACGGCATCGGCGGCCGATAACGAATCCCAGCTCGCCCTCGTAGTCGAGCGCTTCGGAGGCGCGCGGCAGATGAATCGGATCATACGGCGCGTTGACGCAACTCGTCTGTTTGTTAAAAAAGAGCGGGAAGGTCGGCTTCTGCATCCCAGTCTCGGCGATATGGTCGGCGTAATTGAGCCCCACCGCGAGAAACTCGGGCGGGCGGCGCACCGGCGCTTCGAGCTTCACTTGCGCCAGTGGGATTTGCGCGGCGCTCTCGGCGGCGCGCCGCGCCTGCTCGAGCATCTCCTTGCCGCCGTTGAGGAAATCGATCATGTCGCGCGGAATCAACGACGCGGCCGCGCAGATGTCGGCGACCGCATCGCCCTTGACGACCCCAATCCGCGTCTTCCCCTGATGAGTGAAAGTTACGAGTTTCATCTGCGTCCTCCGGCAATCCAAGACCTGGCATCCAATTCCTCGCCATTCCTACCACAATCGGCGGATAGATGGGCACGCCCACCCAGAGGGAGGCTATTGCTTAAGCCCGATCCGGAAGCGAAGCTGAGCTGATCGCATGTTTTTTCAAGAACCCATCGCTGTCGCTCGGAAACAACAGTCGAAGTCGCTGGAGTTGCGTTGAACGATGAGCCTCGCGCTGTCGCTCGATAGGCAGGCGCGACGCGACCAGGCCCGCGTGATGCTCGCGGAGATCTTCACCTGGTTCAGCGCGGGCTCCGCGTCCGCTGACCTGAAAGACACAAAAGCACTTTTGAATCGGCTGGACTCAAAACCTTGACGCCGCTTCAGGGAGCGGTGGAGTCTGCGGGGCGCGGCCAAGGTCAAGGCTCGCCCATCCGATGGCGACCCGTATGGCTCATTGCCGCCGCGGCCGGCCTCGCGCTGATCCTCTTCGCCGCCTTTCTGATCGCGAGTTTCCCTTATAACGAGACCGCTTCCGCGCTGCTGGCGCCCTACCGACTCAAACTGATCTACCGGACGCAGCATCCGCACCTCCCTTTCGGCGTTCGGCTCGAGGACGCCAGCCTGATCGCCCTCGCCGACGGCGCCAGTCATCCGCTGGTCAACAGCCCGGATATAACCCTGACGCCCGCGCTGACCGCCCTCTTTCTCGGCCGGATGGGGCTCAAGATCAACGCGGAACTTTATACCGGGACGATCGCGGCGACCCTCCGTCAGGATGCTGGCCTGGGTGATCTCGCCTTTAATCTCGACGCATTGAACCTTGCCCAATGCGCCCCCTTGCAGCAGTTCGGCCCGCTCTTCGGCGGCAGTCTTTCCGCCGCCGGCTCCGCGCTGCTGCGTGGCCCGGCAATCAACGACAACCGCGGAGCCGCAACCGTCACCGGCCGCGACGTGACGCTCGCAATCACCCGCGGCTTTCCCTTGATCCATCTGGGCACGATCCGCGGCCGGCTCCTGCTCGATTCCGGTGTCGTTACCTTTCAGGAACTCGACAGTCATGGCGGCGACCTTGAAGCGCGTGCGAGCGGCTCGATTCGCCTGGCGCCCAATCTCGCCGACAGCACGATCGCCGCCCTCATCTATCTCACCCCGACGCCGAGTGGGCAGGCCCACTTTGGATTATTCCTCAAAATGCTGCCGCATCCGCCCGCCGAAGGCCCCTACTATCTGCGCGGGTCGCTCTACTCGCCCTCGCTCAATTGAAGTTCAATTGCGCCGGCTCGCGCGCAGTTCCGCCATCAGCCCGAAGAGTTCAGGCCGAATATCGGTCACCGGCGCGCCGCCCGCGAATTCGCGATACAGGGTTGCGACGTTTACCACGATTCGTTCAGCGTCACCCCACGACGCATAATCAGCCAGCGCAATATCGCGCGCCGCGTCCGCCGCTGACATCCCGGCGTCGTAGCGCCGCCGCGCCTCACCCTCGATATATTCGAAATAGCGTTTGACCGCGGCGACTCCCGCCTTGTCGGTTACTGGACCATGGCCCGGCACCACCGTCTCGACGTCAAGGTCGAGCATCAGCTGGCAAGCCTTGATCCAGTTGCCGACCGGCCCGGCCCAGATGATCGGATGGCCATTGATAAACAGCATGTCGCCGGTGAACATCACGCGGTCCGCGGGCACGTAGACCAGCACGTCGCCGCGCGTATGCGCCGGGCCGACCTGGATGAGCCGGACCGTCTTGTCGCCGACCCGCCGCGTTAGCTCACCCTCGAAAGTCAGCGTCGGCATCGTCACGTCAATCCCCTCAAAGTCGAAGGGCGCGAAGATTTCCGCAAGAAATTTTCCCGCCAAACTGGTCGGCCGCGCATTACGCTTCATCTCGGCGAGCCGTTTCGCGCCACCCTCGGCAATCATCTCTTCGGCGCAGGCCTTTGACGCGATTATCTCGGCGCCATCCACCAGTTGATTGCCAAACGTGTGATCGCCGTTCGAGTGGGTGTTGACCAGCGCGCCGATTCGCGCGGTTGCCTGCGGCGCCGCCCGCCTCATCGCGTCAAGCATCTCGCGCGTGAGTTTCAGGTCGAACAGTGTATCGACCAGCATCGATTCTCCCCGATCGGCGATCAGGCCGGCGTTGCTCCAGCCCCAGGACCCATCGGGTTGCAACCACCCATAGCAGCCGTTGCCAAAGTCATGCAGTCCTTTGGTGTAGGGTCCTTTGCTTGCGATCAACGACATGGCGGCTCTCCTCGCGGTAATAAAACCGAGTCATAGCATCAGCGGAGCCGCAGGCGAAGCGCGCAGGCGACTCTCAGGTTGGATCGCGCGTCCGTGACATCGATGCGCGGTAACTTGTATGACGCGCAAGGCGGCTTGATTCCGCCGCCGGATTCATGGACAAAGATCAAGCAGAGCGGGCGTAATTCAGTGGTAGAATGCCAGCTTCCCAAGCTGGACGTCGCGGGTTCGAACCCCGCCGCCCGCTCCATCAATTTTTTCTTCAATCTCAGTCTCTAGCCATTGCGGATTCTCACAACGCGAGAGTTGAGGCGCGGAGCAGGCGTGAGGCGAGCGGATCAGCTCCACTTCAAGTTAGCGTAGCCACACTTAAGTTTGCTTCATTTGCTAACAAATGGTAATCACTGTCTGGAATTCCGCAAAAGGGGACGCGCGCGATGCGTTGCGCGAGCTGCGACTCAAACAATTCCGAAGGTGCGAAGTTCTGCAGCAGATGCGGGGTGCCCCTGCTGGTCCGGTGTCCGGCGTGCGGAGCATCCGGTCCTGCAAGTGCGAAGTTTTGCAGCGAATGCGCTGCTCCGATCAGTATCGAGCTGACCCCTGAGCGGCCAGCCGGCGGACCCAGGATCCCACTGCAGCCGATCGCGCCGCGCGCACCGCTTCACTCCCAGGAGATCGAAGGGGAGCGGCGTCATTTGTCGGTCCTGTTTTGCGACTTGGTGGGCTCGACCGAGATCGCGTCCCGCCTCGATCCGGAAGAGTGGCGCGAATTGCTGGCAAGCTGTCATTCCTGCGCGCGGGATGCGGTGACGCGCTTTGGCGGGCACGTCGCTCAGTATCTCGGGGACGGCTTGTTAGTCTTCTTCGGCTACCCGCATGCTTACGAGGACGCTCCCCAGCGTGCAGTGCTCGCCGCACTCGCGACCCTTGAGGCCCTGTCAGCGCTGAACAGTCGGATGGCGAGCGAACGCTATCCCAAACTTGCAGCGCGCATCGGAATACATAGCGGTACGGTGGTGGTCGGTCCGAGCCACGGCGATGAAGCGATCGCGTTCGGCGAGGTGCCTAACATCGCGTCACGGGTTCAGAGCGCCGCGTCTCCCGATACGGTTTTTATCTCCGCCGCCACACATCATCTTGTCTCCGGGTGGTTCGTTGTCGAGGATCAGGGTGCGCAACCGCTCAAGGGCATCGAGCATCCGGTCCACTTATTCCGCGTTGTCCAACCCAGCGCTGTGCGCAGTCGTCTGGGAGTCGCCGCGCTGCGCGGATTGACTGCGTTTACCGGCCGGGAGGTTGAATTGCGTCTCCTCCTGAACCGCTGGGAGCGGGTGCGCGAGGGAGAGGGACAGCTAATCCTGGTCGTGGGGGAACCAGGAATAGGCAAGTCGCGCCTCGTTGAGCATTTCCGCGAGCAGATAGCCGACATGCCGCACACTTGGAGCGACTGTGCTGCGGCAGCGATACATGAGAACACACCCTTCTATGCGATTGAGGAGATGTTGCAGCACGGCTTTCAGTGGCGTGGTGAGCAGAGCGATGACGAACGTATCGCCGGACTCGAGGCCTCGCTCGATCTGGCCGGAGTCAATACTAGCGAGGCGGTGCCGCTAATCGCGCCGCTGGTGAATCTTGCGGTTCCGGCAAAATATCCGCCACTGCGAATGGCGCCGGATCAAACGCGTAAAAGGCTGCTCGCGACAATCACCGCGTGGGCGCTCGGGATAGCGCGAATTCAGCCACTTATTGTCGCCGTGGAAGATCTGCATTGGGCCGATCCTTCGACGCTTGAAGTGGTCCAGCTTTTGGCGGAGCAGGGCGCGACCGCGCCGCTCTTACTAATCTGCACCGCGCGGCCGGAATTCCGCGCGCCCTGGCCGCCTCGCGCGCATCACGCGCAGCTCTCCCTGGATCGATTGAGCGTTCGCGATGCACGTGAGATGGCGACGCAGTTGACAGCGCGCGCGCCGCTTCCGACCGATGCGGTCGAAGCTGCGGTAAAACTTAGCGGCGGGATTCCGTTCTTCGTCGAAGAGCTTATTCGGGAAATGATCGAGAATGGTGACACCCGGCCTCTGTTGCCTGAAATTCCTAGCACGCTGCGCGACTGGCTGCTGGCCCGACTGGATCGACTGGGGGAGGCGCGGGAGGTTGCGCAGGTTGCCTCGGTGATCGGACACGAGTTCTCGTGGCGACTGCTCCGCGCGATTGTCCTGCTTGAAGATGAACAGCTCAACGCGGCGCTCAAGAAGCTGGCGGATTCGCAACTGCTGCTCGAGCAGGGCATTCCGCCGGAAGCCACCTACAAGTTCAGACATGCGCTGATTCAAGACGCCGCATACCAGTGGCTACTAAGGAGTAAGCGGCGCGATTATCATCGACGAATCGCGCAGACTGGACTTGACCCGCTTTCGTAGACGGTGTTGGGGAGGAAGAGAGAAGGAGTTCCCCGATGCCAAGAACCCATCCGCCATATGCGCCGGAATACCGGCGCCGGATCGTCGAGCTAGCGCG